>CXWK01080495.1_pt1 | contig 138807 bp, 151 predicted proteins | sample 590851 | NCBI WGS metagenome assembly CXWK01 (sample SAMEA3498364, study PRJEB10139) | wastewater metagenome | biome: wastewater treatment plant; material: activated sludge | place: Denmark | collected 2014-08-01
TCAGAACGACGGACGACATGCTTCGTCGCCGCAGCGATCGGCGCCACAATCGGCTACTTTGCCAACAATGCAATCGTTGGCGCAGTTGCCGGCGGCCTGATCGGACTGGTCGAATACCAGCTCATTGCCGTGAAATGGCTCAAAATCAAACCCCGCACTGCATAGTTCCCGCAACACGAACGGTGCAGTAGGTACCGCCCAACGACTTAGGTCGCGGGCGGTTTTCTTTTTACGAAAAGACAAAGTTCGGTTATAGTATGCAGACGCTCGGTTTGGATGGTTCTTCCCTTAGGGAAAACCCTGCAGATGAGCGCAACCATGATGGATCAGGCACTTATGAGTCAGCTACCAAGCCAGTTGCAGTTTGTCTTCGACAATCCAATAATTTTTGCTTTGATTACTGTCTGGGTGCTTGTGTGGAAAGGCCTCGCGCTTTGGAAAGCCGCTCGCCTCTCGCACAAATGGTGGTTCATGATTATACTTGTCGCGAATACATTGGGTATTCTCGAAATCATTTATTTGTTCGTCATTGCGAGAAAGTACAGCGTAGAAGAAAAGGTTGAGGATGCAGAAGAAAAGTCGATGCAGAAATAAGTGCAAAAAATTAAATACGGAGGAGTGGCAGAGTGGTCTATCGCACTCGTCTTGAAAACGAGAGTCTCGCAAGGGACCGTGAGTTCGAATCTCACCTCCTCCGCAACGAAAAATTGGGACGTACCGCAAGGTGCGTCCTAATTTTTTGTCTGGAGAAAGTGAGATTCGAAAGCCGGAGCGAAGGCGCGATGTAAGGAGCTCGCGACGAACCGCGCCGAGTGAGGCCGAGGCGAAGAAAATTGCGAAGCAATTTTACTGAGCCGAATCTCACCCCCTTGGTCAAATATCAACCGGGCTAAAATAGGTGCGAATTGGAGTGTTACAATTGACACCGAACTAATCAAAATTCTATGAACATTCCAAAGATCCTTCACTTTGTCTTTGTCGCTATTGTCACTTTGTTAGTCGGCAGGCTCTTCAGTATGACCAGTCATAATGTGTCTTCGCTAAATTTTCCAATATTATGGGTCGTGTGTGCGGCAATTGGTTTTACAACCGTTTATTTCCCATTCACATCTAAATCCCTAGATTTTTATCAGTTACCACTAAAGACAAAAATCTGGAAATTCTCCAAAAAAGCCCTGATTATTGATGTGGTCTTAGGAATACTCAGTCTCATTCCCTTTGCCGTGATTTTTCTTCCTGGTGGCAGTGAGTCTGCTATAGGGCTTCTCCCTGGCATCATATGGATCGCTCTGTTATTTATTTTTTCCATCCAGATAGCAACAGTGTTCTTTATTGCCATCATCCATCCCCTCGAAAAAATTCCAGCCGTCTTTAAATATCCTATTTTCATAGGGATTGTTTTGATACTTATATTTTTAAATTCCAACGCTCATCTAATCCCCGGTTCGGAAGCTAGCTGGCGCAAGAACGAGTATTTTGCCAGTACAGGACGATGTGAAGAATTGAGTATTTACTACGCGGGCGCGAAATGGTCTGAGAACGGTTGTAGCAACTTCAACTTTTTTGACGAGTCCGGAGTTAAGCCCGGCCATCATCGTGTTGCTCCGATCAACGCGTTCAGAAAATGTGAGATTCTTGAACCAATCCCAGGTCAGAAGTTTGCTATGACAAGCCAAATCGTGGACTGCAAAACACATGCCGGACAACCTGGCGTGGACATTCGTTACGAGGGGGTGTATGACATTGTGCCAAGAAAATACATGGACCAATATGGATTCAAAGAAGACGACTCGTATTTTGAGGTATGCAAAACTATTCTGACAGACTACGTTAACAAACAGAAACAACAATGTTCTCTGGAGAATCGTTCGTGGTTCGATACCACGTTCTAAAAACCTCAACGGTCCTCCGCCAAAATTCGGAATCAGAAGAAACGGACAAAGCAGGGTCGCCAAAGCGTTAGGTATTCAAATGGAAGAACTTTTGAAATAATCTATGACTACCAAACAAGACATTATCAATGCAATTATAAAAACCGCTAAAGAAAACGACGGCAAGCCTTTAGGTTCAGCTAGATTTGAACAAAAGACAGGAATTAAATCACATGATTGGGAAAAATATTGGGCTCGTTTCGGCGATGCGCAAAAAGAAGCTGGTTTTACTGCGAATACACTTCAAATAGGATACGCAGATGAGTTTATGATCGAGAAAGTCATTGGTCTTATGCGCAAGTTAGGAAAATTTCCAACATTTCGAGAAATCAAGGTTGAAAAGAGTAACGACCCAGAATTTCCAAGCAACTCGGCCTTTGGTCGTTTAGGTTCAAAAGAACAGCTTGCTACAAAAATAGTTGAGTATTGCAAGAATAAGGACGACTATGACGATGTTATAAAACTTTGCGAAAATGTTATTGAGGATTCCAGTAAAAATGAAAGTTCCGACGATTCCGATATTAGTCTGAATGTGGGTGCGGTTTATCTTTTTAAGCACGGAAAATATTACAAGATTGGAAAAACTAGCGACACCGTTCGCAGAGGAAATGAACTCAAAATTCAGTTGCCTGAAAATTTGGATTTAATCCACGAAATTAAAACTGACGACCCTAGCGGAATTGAAGCATATTGGCATAGACGATTTGAGGCAAAAAGAATGAATGGCGAATGGTTTGATCTAAATTCCGCTGACCTAAAAGCATTTAAGCGTTGGAGGAAAATAATATAAATTTATGTATAAAAAATTTACAGCTGACGATTATAGAAAACATATAAATTTAGCTCCCGATTATTCGGTTGAGGGCTTTATAGTTTTTGGTTCATTCAAAAAATATCCTTACGAAATGTTAAAGGATTCTCTCTTGCGTTTAGGATATAAAGCCGAATTTAGCAATATAGAACATGAGTTTCTGAATCCTATTTTGGAATTTAAGATCAATGGTAAAAATTACTGGTTCGTTATTGCGTATGGCGGTGCTTTATTAAGTGAGTACCTTCACTTGGCTTGTCTATTTGGAAGCAAGAAAAATATTCTTCTTGGAAGTTGTGGTGGTTTGAAAAAAGGAGCATCAAGTCGCGAGATACTTATTCCTACATGGAGTTTCGCAGAAGAAAGTTCTGCTAAGGCATATCAACCAGACGGAAAAAATAAATATGAAGCAAATGCAGAATTAAGCGAACGGCTTGCCCAAAAACTAGAACAAAAATACAAAGTTCATCGAGGACAGACAGTTACATATCAAGCTATGATGGCCGAGACATGGGAGGATGTTTTGTCTTGGTCTGAACAAGGTTTTTTCGGTGTTGAAATGGAAGCGGCCACAGTTTTTTCCACCTCAAATCATTTCAAAGTCCCTGCGGCCGCTATATTGCGAATTGGCGACAATCTAATTGAAAAAGAAACAGTTTTGGACATCAGCTACGAGAAAGACAAAGATTTGAGGAGAAAAGCTTCGGAAGACACATTTGATGTGGCTGTCGAGGAATTGTTAAAATAAATATATGCAACAAGAAGGAAAAATTAGAATCAAAGCAATGTGCCTGTTTTATAAAGATGGGAAAGTTTTGGTATCTAAAGGTTTTGATAAAGTAAAAAATGAAAATTTCTATCGTGTTCTTGGTGGAAGTGTAAACTTCTTTGAAACCGGCGAAGCCGGTGTCCGCAGAGAGATACAAGAGGAATTGCTAAGCGAGGTTGAAAATTGAAAGTAGAATACGGGAACCCATTTTCCCCCGCTACCCCACCCCCCCCATTTTCTTTCCACCCTACCGGGGCCCAAATATTTATATCCTTATCAACGCTGGCACATAGATTTCTCCAACGTGCTCTGTATAATAAATTCTAACACCCCCACCAGTCCCCCACACAAGTTTGACACCCGTTCCCATCAGTATCAGTGCTAGTATTACGTACATGAACAACCCCATGAACACGTACAACTGGTACTCACAAATAATCAAGCCCGCTTGGTCTCCGCCGAGCTGGATCTTTGGACCTGTGTGGACGGTGCTGTATGCGATTATTGCCTTCTCTTTTGGCACGGTGTTTTACAAAGCAATCACGAAACAGATTCCTTGGATGGTGGCAGTGCCCTTTGCCTTGAACCTGGTCTTCAACTTCGCTTTCACCCCAATACAATTTGGTCTAAAAAATAATCTCCTCGCATCGCTCGATATTCTGCTCGTACTCGGCACGCTTGCCTGGGCACTCTACGCAATCTGGCACGCCGTACCCGAACTCCGCTGGGTCATGTACGCAAACATCCCGTATCTTTTGTGGGTTACCTTTGCGACTTGTTTGCAGCTCACCATAACTTTTTTGAACCGGTAAGCGCAGCATACTTTAGTCAAAAAAACGCGGTAAACTGAAGCAAAAAATCACTTGAAAACTCTCATAAACAATCTGCTCGATAGAATGTTTGGCTACAAGCTGTCTCGTGTAGACCCGAGTGTATACACTTTCGGGTATGGAGAAAACCGACCGGACTTGTACAAACATATTCCAAACGACCTAACAGGAAAAATGCTAGACATTGGCTCAGCATATGGGTCATGGGCGCAGAAAAAATATGGGAAAGAGAGTGTGGTTACTTTTGACCAGCAAGGATCTGCAGATGTGCGAGGCGACATTCATCACCTTCCCTTTCCTGACCAATCCTTTGATGTCATCTTTTGTTTTGAAGTGCTCGAACATGTAAAGGAACCCTGGATCGCCATAAAAGAGATGACTCGAGTCATGAAAGAATCCGGAACACTCTATTGTTCAACACCTTTTAACCATGAAATCCACGGCGAAGAATACGGCGACTTTTATCGCTACACGAGACAAGGCCTCACGCATCTATTCTCCGAAGTTGGTGGTTTGAAAAATGTTACGGTGATATCGTTTGGTGCGAATCAAAAAAATCCACATCATTATCTAACGATCGGTAAAAAAATATAAAACCTAAAGCACTCCGAGCGTATGGGGTATCTCTGGTGGTCTAATCACCACAAGGCGTTTCTTCCAAGCCTTTAGAAAAATATCGACTGGAATTGTTTTACCACCCCCGTCTGCAGCTGGGTCGTTGTAGTACAGATCGTTACCCACAATACCAGTAACAACCACCAAATGCGGTATCGGATTTTTTGGATCAAATTTGTAATGCACTGAAGCAATAACCGGACCGTCTTTGAGAAATGCCTTGAACTTGTTAAGAGCATCTGCGTCTGTACTCAACTTCCAATCATACGAAGACCCATCGAGGCCGTACTGTTTTGCTACTGTTATCAGACTTTTGTATGTCCAACCAACGTGCTCGATGTAGCCATCAGCTTCGAGTGCACGAGACAATACCTCGTCTGCAGTGACTGCTTCCGACGTATAGTAGTCGATAATCATTGCCAAATCAGTAACACCACAGCTCTTTCCGCGCCAGCTTGGAATAGAGATGTTTTCAAATTGTGAATAAAACGGCACGGGCGGTGGTGGGGGTGAGATAAACAGCATTCGGTCATAAATATCAGACTTCGCGGTGAATTGCAACTTGACATTTATAACTCAATTTTTCTATACGTAGGTAGCGCACAAGAAGCACATGCCGACTGATCCCCTTTTGCAACAGCCTGCACGAGCCAGTCAGAAAGTTTTTTTGTATCACCCGCCAAGTCTGGTGAGTCGAGAACAATTATTGCAACGTCATGTACCGCTTCACCTTTTGAAATCGGAACAATGGAAACATTTGTTGCTGGTTTTGATTGAGAAATTTTGTATGTCGAACCATCCGTGGCAACAATTGTTTTTTCTTGAGCACTCGCAATATCGAGTACAAATGATTTTTTATTCTTGAGATACCACGTCAAACGGTAGACATCCTCGGTGTTGGTAACATTTTGATGAGAATACGGATCAACAAATGTAGTTGATTTCATATCGAGTGCCTGCGCGCCGGTATTCATAAAACGCGTGAAATTTTTTGAACCGTGGTACCCAGCAAGCGCATCAACAACGTCATTATTCGGCTGAAGAAGAAGTGGGTAAAAAAGATCATTTACTGCAAACGTTTTGGGTAGCGCACGTGATGTGGGTGGATGAACCAATGAACCTTCCGGCACGGAAATGTATTTATTAAAACTAATCGTCTCGTTCGCAACAAGAGCGGTCAACAGATTGTTGACAAACTCAGGATACTTGAGAGTTTGTGCATTATGCTCCGCAAACACATCACCTGTATCGAGGTCGGCAACAAGCCATGCACCAGCCTCGACATCTGGCTGCGACACGAGCCCGAGAGATAATGATGGGGGTGATTCTTGTTTTGTGTCATACACAAACACCGGCGTATTCATATCTGCAAATTCAAAAACTTTTCTTGCATCCTCTGTTTCCAGTTTGATACAACCACCCGAAAATGTGAACGGTGTCGGCGTGCCGTCGGCATAGTACGTCCAGCCGTGAATAAAATAATTTCCATAAAACTGCATACTGTACGGCATATAGACTTTTCCAATGGAAGAAAAGTGGCTCACTTCCTTTCCTTGTATTCGGTACAGTCCGGCTGGTGTCTCCCATGGCGTACCGGGGCGACCCTTGGTTTTAATCGGATACTGAGCAACTTCTTCCCCGTCTTTGTACAGTAAAATCTTCATCTCGACCAAATCTGCAGCGATGAATTTCCCCTCCTTTGGAACAACATCGGCAATCGCCAGTTTATGAATTACTCGAAGCGGGATTTGATATTTATAAAGACCAGGAAACATTATTTCTTGATCACCCAGTTGTACGAGTGGTGTGGGTGTAGTGACTGCATTCGACGAAATGTTTTTGTTGTAATACAGTCCTGCCCAAGCAAGTGCCACAACCACAAAAGCAACGCCAAAAGATTTAAAATCCATCCAGCCAAAAAGAGTATCGTTATCGTTCATGCTTAGATTATTGTAAAACAGAATACACGAAATAATAAGGGACGAATTCGCTCAATCAGGTATAATTATCTTCATGAAAAAATCAACAAACATCATTTATTGGATCACCACCGGCTTGCTCGCGCTTTCATTTTTATATGGTGGGTATTCTGAAATCTCTCGCGACGCAGCCTCACTTGAGCTCATGGAGCATCTCCAATATCCCGCATACCTGCTTACCATTCTCGGTGTGGCAAAAATCCTTGCTGTCATCGGTATTCTCCAGCGCTTCTCACCCACCCTTCGTGAATGGGCGTACGCTGGTATCGTGATCGACGTTGTTGGTGCAATCGCCTCAATGCTCGCTGTAGGCGACGGTTTCATGATGATCCTTCCTGCAGTTCTAAGTCTCGTAGTGGTTGCCGGTTCGTACTACACCATGCGCAAACGAACGGCCCATGGCGCACCTGTTCTAACGGTGTAAAAATCAACAACAGCAACTTGAAGTCACAATTTGTGACCTCAAGTTTTGTGACAAGCACGGCATAGCACATAAAACTTTATGCTACTATTTTGTATATGACTTCTTTTACATTTCGCACCCATGAGTACTATCACCGCCACAAAACAACGGATTGGTACTGGACAGTCGGAATCATCGCAGTAGCCGCCGCAGCAATTTCAATTATTTTGAGCAACGTACTTCTTGGTGTGCTTATTCTGATCGGTGTGTTTTCTCTTTTGATCCACGCCGCTCGCCCACCGCACGAACACGATGTCACCATAAGCGACGGCGGCATCACGATCGACAAATATCGCTACTCGTATTCGATCATGCAGTCATTCTGGCTCGAACACTACGAAGCCCCACGTCTACTCATCAGAACAAACCGAACGCTCATGCCGCACATCATTATTCCTGTCGAAGCTTTGTCTGAAGAAGAAAAGGAAGAAATCCGTCACTTCCTCGCTACAAAAATGCCAGAAAAGGAGCAAACTGAGCCACTTCTCGAGCAAGTCATGGAATATCTTGGTTTTTAGTTTGTTTTGTAGTACATTGTGCAGGCGCTGGTGCATAATAAATGCACGTGCAAATGTCCTCGTAGTTCAATGGATAGAACGCAAGATTGCGGATCTTGCGATCCAGGTTCGATTCCTGGCGAGGGCACCAAATATAAGTAAACAAGGCTTGCATGCAAAAAAACGTGATATTATTGAGCAAGAATTATTAGATACCAAAGACAATGAAAAAAATTTTTAGAGATTTTATTTCGGTTGAAAACCGCCAGTACCCAGTGCGTATCGGCAAAACAGTTGCTTCTTCCCTCACCGGCTTTATCGTCGGCGCAGCAACAGCTCACCTTATCTGGTTCTCTACAGTAAAAGAAATATTCTACCTATTTAACATGTAGTAGAGTGCGCGACGAATAAAACAAAAAAGGCCCTTGCGGGTCTTTTTTGTTAGCTTATTTTGTAGCTCTTGCAAGCATTGCTCGGAGTCGAGACTTTTTGCGACCAGCGTTGTTGTCTTTGATAAGGTTTGTTTTTGCGGCTTTGTCGATCGCTTGTTCTACTGTTGCAAGCATCTTTTGTGCTTCAGCGGCCTTGCCAGCAACAATGAGCTTTTTGAAGCTTTTGATTGAGCTTGTAAGGGCGATTTTTCGTGCAGTATTAAAGCCACGCTTGCGGCGTGAGTTTCGAAGAGCCTTTTTTGCTGATTCTGTGATTGGCATATACGTTATTTCTTGTGCGGGATACTGTATCACATGTCGCGAAAAGTGACAAATTTTGCTATGATTCGCCCATGATTTCTCACCTCCGCGGCACCGTCATCGACAAAGACATTCGGCACTGTATTGTCGAGGTTGGCGGGGTCGGATACAAGGTCTCAGTGACCGAAGACACCCTCAGAACCCTCAAACAAGGCGAGCCGGTAGCCCTCTTTACCCATCTAGCCGTCCGCGAAGACGCTCAAGACCTGTACGGCTTTCTCGACAAAGAATCACGCGGGCTCTTTGAACTCCTCATTGGCATTTCTGGCATTGGCCCAAAGACTGCGCTCGGCGTGATCAACGTCGCAAGCACACAGACGTTGCGTCGCGCGGTGTCGGCAGGAGACCTCGCCTACCTCACCAAAGTCTCTGGCATCGGCCGCAAGCTTGCCGAAAAAATTATTCTTGAATTGCGTGAGAAAATTACCATGTTCGGCACCGACTCCGAAACAAGCGGCGACCTTGCTGGCGAGGCAGATGTGCTCGAAGCGCTCAAATCACTCGGATACTCTGAACGCGACTCGCGCGAAGCACTCAAGACACTTACCGGTGAACAGCTTTCTACAGGAGACAAGGTTAAGAAAGCGCTTAAGCTACTTGGTAGCAAATAACACGATTTACTGCACAATTTAATTTTCATATGATTTCATTTCTCAAAAAAATAATCCCCGCTTCGGTGTTCCAAAAACTCCAGCCGATATACCACTACCTTTTGTCACTTGCGGGCGCACTTTTGTATCGCTTCCCTGCGCGATCCATGTATGTCATCGCTGTTACAGGTACCAAAGGAAAATCGAGCAGCACAGAAATTTTGAATGCGATTTTAGAAAAAGCTGGATACAAAACTGCACTCACCAATACGATTCGTTTCAAAATTGGCGATACGAGCGAGCGCAATCTTTTTAAAATGTCGATGCCTGGGCGCTTCTTTATGCAAAACTTTTTGCATCGTGCCCGAAAAGCCGGCTGCACACACGTCGTTCTTGAAATGACTTCCGAAGGCGCAAAACAGTTTCGTCACAAATGGATCGATCTCGACGCATTTCTTTTTACCAATATTTCCCCAGAACATATTGAGTCACACGGTTCATATGAAAAGTATCGTGCGGCCAAACTCGACATTGCACACCAGATCGAAATCTCCCGAAAGCCGAACACGATTCTTGCAATCAACAAAGACGATGGTGAAGCGAGCAGGTTCCTTGCCTTTGCTGCAAAAAACAAAATCCCCTACTCAATCCACGATGCAGAACCGTTTAATGTCGACGATCACGGAACTTTTTTCACTTTTCACGGTGTGCGTATCGAGCCCAAACTTATTGGTTTATTCAATATTTATAATGCGCTCGGCGCCGCTACTGTTGCGCACGCAATGGGCGTTCCCGTTGAAACAATAAAGGCTGGTATCGAGGGACTCAGCGGAATTCTCGGCCGTGTAGAAAAAGTAAGCATCGGCGGCAAACAAAATTTTGATGTTGTTGTTGATTACGCTCACACCATCGATTCTTTGGAAAAACTCTACGGCGCATTTCCGAATCAGCGCAAAATCTGCGTTCTCGGTAACACAGGCGGCGGACGAGATACATGGAAGCGACCCGGCATGGCCAAGGTCGCTGACACATGCTGCGATCACATCATTTTGGCAAACGAAGATCCGTACGACGAAGATCCACAAAAAATTATCGACGAGATGCGAGTCGCAATCACACAAAAACCTTGTGAAACAATCATCGATCGCCGTTCCGCTATTGCTCGCGCGATATCACTTGCCCGCCCTGGTGACGCAGTTTTAATTTCTGGAAAAGGCACCGACCCATACATTATGGAAGCGGGTGGCAAAAAAACTCCGTGGAGCGATGTTGAAGTTGCCCGCGAAGAACTTGAAAAGCTTTTTGGATAACCACACGTTTTATTCAAAAAATGTGCAAGAAAAAACCCCGACCGAAGTCGGGGTTCAACGTTGCGCGCCGCGTTTCAGCGACGACGACGGAGGCAGAAGAGCGAGCCGAGACCGAGGAGTGCTGCCGAACCCGGTGACGGGATCGGACGAAACTCCTCGGTAACGATGAGTCGCATGGAGCCATAAATGCTCCAGTCGTACTCGATTCCCGCTGGGCGGGGTTCGAGATACCGATTGTAGGTCATGTAGGTGCTCACCGGAATTGCGCCCGTTGCACGGACCCAGTTGGCGAAGTACCCATCAAGCACTGGCATGTTGTCGTCGTTCGTGCCGCGATAGATACGTGCCACACCGTTGAAGCCAACATCCACAGGGTTGTTGTACTCCCACGTGTCGCCGTCGACCACGATCTCCGTCAGGAGCAGCATGCCGTCGAAATGGAGACCGTGCTCTTCGAGGTAGTCGAGGTACGGGTTGTCGGTCCCTGCATCCACGAAGTTGCCCTCGATCTGCATGCTGATGTAGATCTCCGTATCGCCCTGCCAGTTCGTGTAGTAGTCCATGTCGGTGTAAACCCGCATCGGCACCGCATCCTCGCCACTTGCCCAGAAGTTGCCCGAGCCCGAGTTGAAGTCGTTGCCGACCCGGTACGACGAGTGCGTGCTGAAGTTGTTGTCCGCCTGCACCTCTGTGGTCACGAGACCAAAGAGAGCGAGCACCGCCCCAACGAGAACTGAATTCTTCATCGCATCCTGCCTTTCTATAAAGAACCATGGGTAGTAGACACATTGTCCACTATCTGTTCTAATTATAGCACGCTGATTTTATATGTCAATAGTCTCCTACCAAATGACCCTCCAAAAGAAAAACCCGGTAAAACCGGGCTAAATTGAACATTTTTATTACTTTGTTGACCTGGCTTCCCTCGCCACAAGCTCCGGCGCCCTCTGCTCGATGACGACTGGCAACTGAACAGTGTCGAGCTGTACGACCGGATCACGAGCTCCGTCGTGAACTGTGTCACGAACCGTGCCACGAACTGGCCGACTTCTTGCATCGAACACGAGTCCGCCAGTGATGAGCGTCAGTCCAAGCAGAAACAAAAAAGGACCCCTCACCACTTTGTGTTGTTGTTGTGGCTTTTGCCACTTCTTCCACACAGGCCTTCCTTCCGTACCCTCCATGGATCACCTCTCTTTTTGTCTTTATATTCGCCCATCCTCAGACAGATCTGTCCGCGAGTATACATACCACAATTGCAGTGATACCGAGCACGCGGTACCCCCACACAAACACCTGATACGGTAGTCGCTTAAGCATTGCTCCTCCTCGGTAAGGACAAAGATCGATTCTTTATTGAGAATACAACTTTACCAATTGGCGTCAAACCGCTTCATTTGTACTATACTTTGACCGCAATATGCCCGAACTACCCGAAGTCCATACCACCGTGACCGGAATCAACGCTCGCCTCAAGCGACTGACGATCGTCGATGTGTGGTCAGACTATGCGAGCCCGCGCTACGCAAACAAAGAGCAGATCAAAAATGCTTCATATTTTAAGAAATTTCGTACAGAAATAATTGGTGCGCGATTTATTCGCGCCGAGCGCAGAGGAAAAAACATTCTCATTCACCTTTCGGGCAATCGCACCATTCTTATTCATATGAAAATGACTGGCCACCTGCTCTACGGAGAGTACGCATACGAAAAAAGTAACCGCACGTGGCTGGCCAAAAATCCCGGACCACTTCAGGATCCGTTCAATCGCCACATTCGACTCGTATTCTCGCTTTCAAACGGCAAACACCTCGCATTCTCTGACCTTCGTAAGTTTGCAAAAGTTTTTGTAGCACCGACGGATCACATTGAGCATCTTCCCGATCTTGCACACCTTGGTCCCGAGCCACTTGAGGAAAAGTTTGATTTCGCCGCATTCAAAACACAACTTGCACACGCACCACGCAAACCGATCAAGCAAGTTCTCATGGATCAGACAATAATTGCTGGAATCGGAAATATTTATTCTGACGAAATGCTTTGGTCAGCTGGCATTCACCCGCTTAGTCATCCCACTGCAGTGCCCGAAAAAGTTTTGCGTGTTCTTTTTAAAAGCATGAAACAGGTTTTGACGCGCGGTATTGATTTTGGTGGAGACTCAGATTCTGACTACAGAAATATCGATGGTGTTCCGGGCACGTTTCAAGGCAAGCATAATGTGTACAGAAAAACCAATACATCGTGCATCCGTCGCGACTGCAGTGGTACAATTATGAGACTACGAATCGGTGGACGAAGTGCACATTTTTGCAACAGCCATCAAACATTATTTAAAAGCTAATCTCATATGAAAAGCAGCACTCTTGGTCTCATTATTATCGTTTGCTTTATTGTCATCGGCATTATTTCCAAGGGCCAAATCTTCCGTGGTGGGCCAATCGGAGTCGACATCGACGTGAACCCTGACAACAACGGCGATGGCGTAATCGACGAAAGCGATTCATATCCAAGTGACTCATCTAACACCGGCGACTTGGGCGACACGTACGGAAACTCAAGCAGCAACACAGACTACACTGACAAGGTCTACATCAGTCGCGTTCAGAATCCTGGTGAATTCAATGTACAAATCACACTCGGGGCAAATTTACAAAAAAATGAGTCTGTGCTCATCACTGGCTGGAAAATAAAAAGCGTACGAAGCGGGCAAGAAATGCTAATCGGTGGCGCTGCGAACATTGCCAATGTCGGCGTCACCGACCAGAGCGCAATTGTGCTCACCGGCCGACCACGAGTTATTGTATCTACTCGCACGTCCCCGATCGGAACATCGTTTCGAGTAAACATGTGTTCGGGCTATCTCGCAGAACGAAATCATTTTGAGCCTTTGCTATACACTTCATGCCCTCGGCCAATAAACGACATTCCTCCTGGCACAAGAGGTCTAAACGACGAATGTCTCGACTACATCCAAACCCTGCCAATGTGTCGCGTGCCGAACACAAGAGATTTTCCAAATAGAGAAGAAGACGGTTACAGCCTTTCAAACGCATGTGAGTCGTATCTCAAAACAAAAGTGAACTACCAGAGTTGCATGGTCAACAATGTTGCGAAGCCCAACTTCCTGCTCAATGAATGGCGCGTGTACACGGGTTTCCGTGGCATTTTTGGGTTCGACCGTCGAGACACATTGCAGCTTATCGACAACCTTGGCAGAGTCGTTGATTCATACGAAATCGACTAATATCGAGTGATCAGGGCAAAGCTAAAGTCCGAGCACGCGCGCCATTGCAATACCCAACGCAACAGAAACATTGAGCGACTCTTTCTCCCCCAACATCGGAATCTCTATCACCTCGTCGCACAGAGCAAGTGTTTTTTCTGAAACTCCCGTGACTTCATTCCCGAACACAAACGCAGTGGGTCCGCGCATGCGAAACTTTTTGTAATCAATAGCGCGTGGAGACTGCTCCACCGCAACAACACGAACGCCATTCGTCTGAAGTTTTTTAATCAAGCTCGTTACACTTTTGACCGACTGCCAAGAAACGGTTTCTTCAGCACCAAGCGCAACTTTTGCAATATCTTTATTCGCTCGGCCAAACTTATCTTTTGGTGCTGGGGTGTATCCAGCAAGATACAGGCCGACTGTTTTTGATTTCCCCAAACCAAGTGCATCTGCGGTACGAAAAATCGAGCCAACGTTGTGACTACTTCGAATGTCGTCGAGAATGATAGATGTGTGGTCGGACATGTGGGTAGATGTGGGTACGCCGCGTTTCATGGCGACATAGTACACCGCCGCACGAAAATGGTATAATCGCCCCATGCTATCAACATTTCCAGAATTATTTACATTCGGCCTTGCGGCACCGTTCGTACTTCGCGTTTTACTCGGCTGTTTCTTTATTTTCCAAGGCCTACGCCGCCACAAACAAGACGCGGTAGCGTGGAATGCGCTCTGGAATGACGCTCATATTGGTTCGCTCAAACTCGCACCAATACTCACAAAGATCCAGGTCATTCTCGGTGTGCTCCTTTTTGTTGGTTTGTACACACAGATCTCAGCAATCATTGCCATTCTCTTTATTGCCGCTGTCTGGTACCGCACATTCGGATTTTCGCGCCCATCATTTACCGATGCTTGGATTTCCCTTTTTCCTGCAGTGATCGCCTTCTCTCTTCTCTTCCTCGGTGCAGGCTTGCTCGCTTTTGACTTGCCGCTGTAACGAATGACAGATTCCGAAGACAAAGAAAAACCACTTCCAAAGAAGCGGTTTTTCGACACCAAAGCTTACCACTACCGAAAGTATAAATAAAAAAACATTTTAATCAAGCCACTGGACCTGACGGGGATCGAATCCGCATCACCAAAATGGTAAGCTTTGGTGTCTAGACCACTAGCAGGCCCATGGACGGGATTACCAATCTCGCCCGTTTGCAAACAATAGTACAGGCTCACTCAAATTTTCTTTAAGAAGCTTTCAAATAAACAAAGTCCGTATCGTCAATTCATACCAAGATCAAATTTTACTTTCTTTGAATATTTAGGTATATTTCGTGACACATCCGCCCATAGCTCAGCGGTAGAGCAGGTGCCTTTTAAGCACTTGGTCGTAGGTTCAATCCCTACTGGGCGGACAAGAGAAAAACCCGGACTGCTCCGGGTTTTTTGTTATCGAATTCTCAACACAAACTCCTCAAGTTTATCCTCCAACTCCAAACTTTCAATTCGCGACAAGTGATACAGCCCAACCATTTCGCTCGACATTTTTTTGAGGTCAGAGAGCGAATAGTTTCGCAAAAATCCCTGAGATTTGCTCCAAACAAACGGTTTGAGACCGGCATCAGCTGCAGTTTTGCTTTGTGCCGCAGCGAGCAGACTTTTAACCTGCCAAAATAAAATTCCGTGGATTTCTTCAGGCTCGCTCCCCTGCATGAGTACCTTTTGGTAAAGCGTCCAAAGTCGAACACGATTTCGCTCACCCAGCGCGTCGGTCAGTGCAAAAATATTAAATCCTTCTTTTTGAGCACCAAATTTTCCTGCGCCAGCACCAGTCGCCCCACCAGCTTTTTCTGATTCGCTCGTATCCCAAACTTTTTCCGCAAATTTTGAAATGAGTTTCTTTGTCGGAGCTTTTGGTGAATACTCCACGAACACAAAAGCATGTTCTGCCGCTTTGAACTCCTTCATTCTGTCAGTGTCGCCGATATATTCAGCCGCTTCTTCGTTCGTAAACAGCGAGTCGAGCACAATAATATATTTGTGTTCAAAAAGTCCCTGCCCTCCTGCAATACCATCAAAAGAATTTTGACTCCATTCGTCTGCGGAAATTCGGAATACAAGTGCGCCCGGACGCTTTTTCTGCAAAGCTGCCACGAGACCATGCGAGGTTTTCTGAACTTTCTGTCGCTCGTCGCCTGTTACAAAATAAATCATATTATTCCATCTCGCCCCAATTTTTGCCGACCTCGCTTGAAACAATGATCGGAACACCGCGAGTGTCGTCGAGCGAAAGAATGCTCTGCATGATGTGCTCGATCTTCGGACGGATTTTTTCCACCGCATTTTCTTTTACCTCAAACACAAGTTCGTCGTGAACGGTCAAAATAAGCGACACCTCATCGTCGAGTTTTTCCTGCTCGATCATTTTGTTTACCTGAATCATTGCAAGCTTGATCATGTCGGCCGAAGTACCTTGGATCGGCGCATTGATAGCCATACGTTCATTCATCGCTTTTATAAACGGCAGCTTGGAGCGAATTCCTGGAAAATGACGTCGACGGCCAAAAAAGGTCTCTGTATAGCCGTTTTTTGCGGCTTCGGATTTTGTGGTTTCGAGATAGTTTGCAAGCGTTTGGAAGTTTTTGAAATACTCTTCGTGGAATCGTTTTGCCTCCGCGGTGTCGGTGCCAAGATTTGTGCGCAATGCATTTACGCCCATGCCGTACAAAATTCCAAAGTTAATGACCTTCGCACGACGACGCATTTCGGCATCGACTTTTTCTACGGGAACCTTGAACACTTCTGAAGCAACACCAGCATGAATATCGCCACCTAATTTAAAAATTTCAACAAGCTTTTCGTCTCCTGAAAGAAACGCTGCGACACGGAGCTCGATCTGCGAATAATCAAATCCGACGAGAATGTTCCCCCTTTCTGCCACGAACGCATTACGAATGCGCTGACCGAGCTCGCTTTTGATCGGAATGTTTTGGAGGTTGGGGTCAGTCGAAGAAAGTCGACCCGTAACTGCACCCGTTTGATTGAAGCGAGCATGTAAGCGACCATCTGCAGCAACTTTTTCTGGAATTGTGTCGATGTATGTGGAAAGAAGCTTCTGAAGCTCGCGGTAGTCGAGAAGAAGCGGCACGATCGGGTGCTCGTCGCGAACCTTTTCGAGCTCAGACTCTTTGGTTGAACGATTGCCAGTGGCGGTGGTCTTCCCTTTTTTCTGAGCCAAAAGCTTGCCGAACAAAATTTCGCCGAGTTGTTTCGGAGAATTCACATTGAACTCTTCGCCGGCGAGCTCCCAGATTTTTTTCTGCAAACCATCGAGTGTTTTGTGATACTCAGCCGAAAGTTTTTTCAAATATTCTGTATCGACCTTTACACCCCTCGCTTCCATTTTGCGAATGACTGGCGTGAGCGGCTTCTCGATATTTTCAAACACTTCTTGAGTGCGACCCTCGTTGAGTTTGGCAAAAATTTTCTCCCGCGCTTCGGCGAATGAATCGGTGTTTCCGTAATTTAAAATTTCGGCAATACCGGGGTTAGAGATGTTTGAATCCACTACCCAGAGCGCGAGTGCAACTTCATCCACCTCGGCCTGAGTAACACCGTTTGGAAGATCTGCCACAAGCGCAAGCTGCGCCGTGTCCCCTGTGCCAGCGGCTTTACGCTTTGTCTTTTTTTCCTTTGTCGAAGTTTCGTCTTTTTTTATATCCTCATTTTGAGTTGTGTTTTTGACATCAGCTTTTGCAGTACTTTTTCCCTGCACAGCACCCTGAACACGATCAAAAAGAGTGCGGAACTCAAGCTCGCTAAAAAGCGCTTTTACTTTGTCGAGCACAACGGCCTCGCGCCACGATTTTTCAGGCAAAACAAAGTCGATCGGCGCATCGCGGCGGATGGTCGCAAGCATTTTGGAAAACTTCGCCTCTTCTTCGTGAGACTTGAGAAGTTCGACCGTACGTGACTTGATCGCTCCACCCAAAAGACTTTCCCCCGACTCGTTTTTGTCTGATTTAATTTTTTTATAAATATTTTCGATCGAACCGAACTTCTGGATAAGTTCGCTGCCGGTTTTTTCGCCAATGCCAGGCACACCAATGATGTTGTCGGAAGGATCACCGCGGAGACCCTTGTAGTCCGGCAAAAGTTCTGGACCAAAACCAAACCGCTCCTGAACCAACGCCTCGTCGTAGAGCACCGTGTCCTGGATTCCCTTGCGCAGCGTGTATGCTCGGACCTTCGTGCCAGACACGAGTTGCAGTGTATCCATGTCACCCGAAGCAATCACTACTTCTATGTTTTCATTGTCTTTGAGCTTTTCGACAATTGTTCCAAGCATGTCGTCCGCTTCAAAACCTGCCTTTTCATATATTGGAATTCCAAACGCAGTAAACACATCTTTGGAACGAATGAGTTGAGCAATAAGCGCATCGTCGATTTTTTTGCGAGTTGCTTTGTAGCCATCGTACACGTCGTGACGATGCGTCGGCTCTGGCACGTCGTAACACGCCACCACGTAGTCGGGCGACAACTCACCAAAAATTTTAATGAGCATGGTCACGAGACCGTAAAGCGCTCCGGTCGGCTCGCCTTTTGCAGAAGAAAAGTCCGGCAACGCATGGTATGCGCGGTGAATGATCGCATGTGAGTCGAGGAGAACGAGACGTTTTTTGTCTTTTGAACTCATGGATTTATTTTTCTTGCGACTTCAGGCTGATCAACCGACTTTTTTCGTCGTGGTGTTCGAAATCTAAACGAATGTGGTTTTCTGGCAAAATTTCTGCGATTTTGTCTGCCCATTCAACAGCAACGATGTTTCGTGGATTTTTAATTATATCCCCCCAACCAAGCGCGAGCATTTCGCGTGGGTCGTCGAGCCGATATGCATCGATATGAACAAGATGGTCAAAGTGATTTGAAATTTCTGGAGCGACTTCTGAGCCGGTGATTTTATAAATTTTCTCAATAACAAATGTCGGGCTCAGCATTTTTTCCTTTACACCAATCGCCTCACCAAAAAACTGCATAAATGTAGTCTTACCTGAACCAAGCTCACCAAAAAGCCCGATGACAGCAGCACCGGCGCGCTCACCCTCCGCAACCAAAGTCAGACTTTTGGCCAGGTTTTGAGCCATTTTTTTGGTTTCATCAATCTTGTACGGCATAGCTTTCATGGCCTGATTGTAGCATGCGAGAAAAATTCATTACCAAAAGAAAAACCAAATAAAAAAACCCGCCGGGCACTACGCGATGTAGTGCACAAACGGCGGGCTCATGGAGGACAAAGAATGTACTATCTCCAACCCTGCCTGGAAGCATCCTTCACGCTTCTCAGCGGGTATATGCGGCTGATCACCAAGAACGATGAATCGCTGCTTTGTTGGCCGAAGCGGCCGTAGTAGGCTTGCTCCGAAACCCAGACAATCTCGCGAATGTAACCGATGGGGCGCGGTTCGTTTTCTGTATACACATCGCCCGTCACCTCGAGCCGAACACGGTCGCCGTAGTAGTTCTTGGCGACAGGGATACCAACTTCCTGTGTTGGCCAGATCTCGACGTCACGAGCTTCCTCTGGCGAACACTGCCCTTGTGGGGCACGGATGACGACATTTTTGATCATGCCGTCGAGCAGACTGTTCTTGATTGTGATGACTCCATAGTCACCATTGCTTGCAACCGTCTCTCCCATCACCCTGGTATAGCCAACCGGCGCACCACAGGAAACGAGACCGAGAAGACCACACAGAAGCAACAGACAAAAAACACACTTGTACATTTTTTCTCCCTTTCTTTGTTTGAGATCATGCCACCCGAGAATCTGCGCTCAGCAAGGACATGTTGATGCGCTCACACTCATGGAGTACCGCGCCCCGCTCCACCAAGTTCTGCTTTTTGAGCCAGCCGGCAATGGTGTGCCCGACCGGCATCTGGTAGACAATGACACAGCGCATAGGCTCAAAGTAGGAAAGGATGCTGGTCGGCTTCGAGCGCTGATGATTCGAAAAACAAGAATGTGACTGGAGCTCGGTGAGCACATCGCCCACACTTCGACCGATGTTCACACGCTCACCGATCATGCCCCAGGTTATTTGTACTTCTGTTTTCTCTTTTGAAAAAACAAAACCCACACGCCGTCTCACAACCCTTTTCTGTCTATATGCCACCAGTTGCCCTTGTTCATCGACAACCCAGAGACTTTCATAGAACCTGGCACTTCTGAGTTGTAAAAGTTGTCCGTTGCGACCGACAACGCGATCGACACAGACAGGACGATACCTCATCAGATCAGAGTCGATGCCGCTCACATACACATGGTCGATCGCATCTCGACTCACAAACTTCGTGACCCACGGAAACTGACCGAGAAATGCCTCCATCTTCTGACTTGGCATGGGTGCCTGCGCAACAAAGTGTCCATTGCTCACAAACGTGCTTGCCTGCGACCTCATTTGAAACTCCTTGTGGCGTTACACCACATTACGGAGTAGCTGGCATCACGCCGACTACCCTGGATTACATTCTGGCGCAATCATGACCCGTTTTGGCAAGTGTGTCAAACACGCAATCCTCACGACACCACCAGCAACGCCACAGCAAAAAACTCATGTTAAAATTCCTTCATGTCCCTTTCATTTAATGAATCGAAGCAAAATGAGCAGCTCGAAGAGCTCAAAAAGGCCGAAGCAGAAAACCTAACCAAAATTCTTTCTGCGAAGTATGGCCTGCCATATGCCGATCTCACCATGTACCCCATCAACATCGACGCACTTCGAACAGTCAAAGAAGACGTCGCTCGTTCGGCAAATCTCGCTCCGTTTAGTATCGTCAACAAACAAATACGCATCGGTGTCCTCTCCCCCAAAAATCCAGAAACCATCGACATTATCGAATCACTCAAAAACCAAAACTACGACCCCATTCTATTTCTTGTGTCAGCAGAAAGTCTGAAAAAAGTATGGGAACGATACAAGGACCTTTCATATTCTTTTGAAACCAAAGGTGGCGCACTCACGATTTCAAATGAAGAAATCACTGAGTTTACGGAAAAAGTTCATGGTATTCCGGACCTCGCCGCCATGATCCAAGAAGTGCTCGGTATAAAAAAAATCTACAAAATTTCTCGACTCTTTGAAATCATCATCGCGGGTGCGCTTGCAACTGGCGCGTCAGACATTCATTTTGAACCAGAAGAAATCCATACCCGCCTCCGCTATCGTCTCGACGGTATTCTCACTGACATCGTTGGTCTCGACCCAGGCACATATGGACTTCTGCTTTCTCGTATCAAGTTGTTGTCGAATCTCAAACTCAATACGAAAGGTCGTGCACAAGACGGCCGCTTCACGATTCGGGTCAAAGACGCTGAGGTCGAGATCCGTACTTCCCTTTTGCCTGGCGCATACAACGACACTGTCGTGCTCCGAATCTTGAACCCTGACGCGATTTCCGTGCCACTCGAAGATCTCGGTATTCATCCGCGCCTTTTGAAAATAATTGAGCACGAAATCAGCAAGCCGAACGGCATGATTCTGAACACTGGCCCCACAGGCAGCGGAAAAACCACAACGCTCTATGCATTTTTGAAAAAAATCCACACACCGGAAATCAAAATCATCACCATAGAAAATCCGATCGAGTACCACCTACCAGGTATCGTTCAGACTCAGACTGACACCGACAAAGGCTATACATTTCTCGAGGGCCTACGCTCTGCGCTTCGTCAGGATCCCGACGTCATCATGGTCGGTGAAATTCGCGACAGCGACACAGCAGAAGTGGCGATCAACGCTGCGCTCACCGGACATTTGGTCTTCTCGACCCTGCACACCAACAACGCTGCCGGCACATTCCCCCGTCTCATCGACCTCGGCGTGAATCCAAAAGTTATCACTTCATCAGTAAGCATTGCGATGGCTCAGCGCCTCGTACGCAAACTTTGCCCTGACTGCAAAAAACAAATTGCAATTTCTGCTGATGATAAAAAAGTTGTCGACACCGTACTCGCAAGCATTACTGACAAAACATATATCGACGGCATGCAGACCGCACAAACATGGCAAGCGGTTGGTTGCGACAAATGTCACAACACCGGCTATCGCGGACGCATTGGAATTTTTGAAGCGATCAAAGCTGACGCCGCGATCGAGGAAGTTGTAGAAAACAACCCAAGCGAACGCGAAATCAAAAAAGCTGCTGCTGCCCAAAACATTCTCGACATGACCCAGGACGGTATCATCAAAGTCCTGCTCGGCATGACCACAATGGATGAACTCGGAAGAGTGGTGGATTTGCCGGTGGTTTAGGTTTTCTAATTTAAACTTAAAAACAAAAAACCACCGCTCGGGTGGTTTTTTGAGGTTAGTTTTTTGGCAACAATTGCAAACTATCGACAACTTTGTTCATTTGCTCCTGATATATCGGCTTTACGTTAAATGAGATCGCTGGAAAATATAAATTTCCAGTATAAATGTAATAGAAAATACCTGGACCAAGGTCCCCGTCTACGTTTGGTACCGAACTTCTTGAGTGGCGTGCAACTTTAATGCCATTTTTATTTGTATAGACATCACAACTAATCGTTCTTGGATCGTTCTTAAAAGTGGGGAGTGATCCGCCGCGAGCACCCGTACAATAATTATCAATGTCACCCTGATTCTTAAATCCAAAAGTATGAATTGGACTTCCATCGCCATCTCTTGGTTGCGGGTTAGAGTATAAAAACGGTGAAGTTCTCCACCAGTCAATCCAAGCAACCTTCTTGTCGACTGAACCAACGCTAAGTGAGCTACAAGAAGGGGGAACAGTGTAGGTGTTCACACGAGAGGAATCATAATGGAACCTGCACTCATCCTCAAATTCCCCCTTTAGAATTCCCCATTCAGCTGGATAATCAAACTCAATACCCATTTCAACATTTGTGTAGGTCATCAACCCAACCTCATTTGTTCTAATTCTTTCTGATGTTTTCAAAGTTTCTGGAACTGAAGATCGTACACCATCAACGGCGACCAGACTCGCTTTTTCTGTTTCTGAAACAACACCCTTATTTTTATAAACACCACCCAAAAAAAACGCCGCCACGAGCATAATTATAATTAAAATCGGAAGTACTATTTTCAAAACTGGGGCATATTTATGCTCGATTAAGTTCGAATTACTTATGTTTTTATTATCATCCATAAAAAAAGTATACAGCAAAAAACAAAACCTTTCAGAGACCAGTTCCTAAACCCCCTCTAAAAGGATAAAATACAGGCATGACCAGAAAGACCCATTCAGAAGAAAACACCGCACGAATCGAAACCGGCGAAACCGAAGGCGATGAAATCGTCCAGGAGATAAAAGGTAATCCGTCGAAGGAGAATTCATTTCTCGACCTCACCCTGCGACCGGCGAAATTTGCCGAGTATATCGGCCAGAACGCCATTAAAGAAAACCTCAAGATTTTGCTCACTGCCGCCAAAGGTCGCAACCATCCACCGGAGCACATTTTGTTTTACGGCCCGCCGGGTTTGGGTAAAACCACTCTCGCCCATCTCATTGCAAAAGAGTCCGGCGCCCAGATCAAAGTGACGTCGGGGCCGGCGATCGAAAAAGTTGGCGACCTCGCATCGATTCTTACCAACCTCACGCCAGGTGATTTGCTTTTCATCGACGAAATTCATCGCCTCAACAAAACCATCGAGGAAGTCCTCTACCCCGCTATGGAAACCGGACAGCTCGACATCGTCATCGGCAAAGGTCCGTCGGCGCGCACCATCCAGCTCGACCTGTCGCCGTTTACGCTCGTCGCCGCGACGACCCGCATCGCCCTCATTTCTGCCCCACTACGCAGTCGTTTTTCTGGCGGCATTTTCCGACTTGAGTTTTATACACAAAAAGAAATCGAGGAAATCGTCCATCGTTCGGCAAAACTTTTGGATATGGATGTAAGCGACGAAGCTGTAGCCGAAATCGCCAAACGCAGCCGCTACACACCACGCACCGCGAACTATTTGCTCAAGCGCTATCGCGACTACGCCCAGATTCACAAAAAAGCCCACGACAAAAAATCTGTCGACGAAGCGCTCTCGCTCCTCGGCGTCGACCACATGGGACTCGTTCATTCTGACCGAGCGATTCTCGAAACACTTATTAAAAAATTCAAAGGCGGCCCCGTCGGCCTCGGCACTCTCGCCGCCTCCCTTTCCGAAGAAGAAGCGACTCTTGAGGAATTCAACGAGCCGTATCTCCTTCAGCTCGGCTTCATCGAGCGCACTCCGCGCGGGCGTGTGGCAACTGACGCAGCATACAAACATATCGAAGCAAACCCCGCAGACCTCGGCCGGCTTTTGTAGTTTTTACCAGTTCTATTTTCTCCTTTTCCAACAATAGAAAAACCCCGACACATGGTCGGGGTTTGTTTTTATTCTTTCGGTTTTCCCTTTTCCTGGGACACACCGTTCGCTTCCAACTCTGCAACGTCACAAATTCGTTTGACAGACTCAGCAATCTTGTTGAGTGCAGTCGCAAGGGCAAGCGTTGCCCACACCTGCGCACGAACTTCTTGGGGCGCTGACTCAATGTCTCTCTTGGCATTTGCGACATATGAATCGAACTCTGCGGTATCAGACACCTTAGGTTCGACACCCACAAAGAACGCATGGGTACTACCAGGCCCAACTTCGCGTGCTTCTGACAATGTCTCTTCTGCAACATAGTCGAACTCACCCAGAACGTCCGTAAGCGCCCGGTTGAGATTCTCGGCGTTCACGCCTTGGTTCATCAAAACTACACCAACGACACTTATGTCATGAAACAACGCAACCAGGAGATGTCCCGTACTGATGGCTTTTGACTCCAACTGAAGTCCTAGATCCTTCATCTTGTCTTGAGCAACCTTAAGTCCTGTTGTAAATGGCAATTTGCCCATAATCACACCATCACCACACGGCAACAACTCACACCTCATGTCGTCTGAAACCTTTTTGAGATCTACATTCAGATGTCGCAACACCCTAAGCGCACCACATCCATCAGGACACTTCAGCAGACCCAAAAGAACATGTCCTGTACCAACACGTTCATGGTTCATATCCAGAGCAACTCTGTTTGCAAATTCAAATGCCTTACGAACCATCTCGGTAGGCTCAACAGACTTTGCTTGATCAGCAGAATTGCTGGGGCTAGAATCACCCACCAGTTGCCGAAGTTCTTCTTCTGCTTCTGTGGTGGTAACACCAACAAGCAGAAGAACCTCTTGCGCCACACTGGAAACTTCGGTCAAAGCAATAAGTAAATGCTCGGTGCCAACATAGCTGTGTCCGAGACGCTCTGCGGCAGTCGCCGCAGCCAAAATCACTGCCTTCGTATACTTACCCGCAGGTATGTCTTGTACCAACAACTCCGACTCTTCACCCATCACAAAACTTGGGTGACCAAGGATGCGTTCTGACAGCGAAGTCGGGTCAACTTGGAAATTCCTGAGCATGTTTGCACCCACACCACTTCCTTCTCTGCAGAGCGCAACGAGAACATGCCCCGGTTCAATTGCCAGATGACGCCGTTCGCGAGCAACTTGAGCGGCCTCCTTCATCGTCTTGCGTGCACGGTCAGTAAAACGCGGTGAAAGTTCTGGTGACATACGTCTCCCTTTCTTGTTATTGAACTTTTCCTTACCACAAGGTTTGGAAATCCGAGCGCATTATGCTTAAAAACATCGGACACGTCAACAAACCACAGAACGTGGGTCTTAGCTAAAAAGAAAATCCCCGCACGTGGCGGGGATTGAACTAGGCAATCTGCACAATATAAAACACGCGACGAGACCATGGCTGCCGAATGTCCGGGTACCAAAGCATACACGGCACACCAGACACCTTGAGCAGTCCAGACAGTCGAAGAAACATTGCTTCGACCTCATCGTCTCGGGGTGCACGGTTGAATGGAACCTCGCCACACCAAACATCCATCGAGCATGCACTCAGAGGATACCCGCGCTCCTGTGCAAACTTGCAAGCTTGGAGCAAACGACACTCAACAACAAACGACTCGAGGTACGGCTTCCGCTTCATCATATTAAGCAGAGTCTCCCAATGCTCCGGAGCTGCCAAGACAGGCTGCCCGCCCGCATCAAGCCACGGCTTGTGACCGATACTGACCGAGCTCACACAGCTACCTGCGTCCAGAACCAGATGGATCTCCAACCTCTCATATCCAACAACCAAACCATCGCCCCTTACCTCCTGTGCAAGAACGGCGAGCAGCGCCTTCACTGCTTCTGCGCGTTCTTCACGATCAATGCGAGCACTTGGTAGAGTTTGCGGCAACGCTGCTTGAGTCATTGTGCAATCCTTTCTGTTTTCTGAGTGAAATTTTGTACATCTGGCAAACACAATATCACTGAAAGTTGTTTTGTAAAGAAAAAGCCCGGACGTGCCGGGCTAAAGAAAACAGGGATCAAAAACAAGGGTCAGAGAGACGTCTGCGGGTCATCCTCAGGGCGGGACGTGTAGAGCCGTTCGATGCGGACTCGCACCGCATTGAGATTGAGTCCTGTCGTCGCCCAGAACTTTTGAAGCTCCGGTGACTGGGTGAGACAGTGCAGGTAATGCCCCGTCCCCACATTGTGATTTGCCCAACTTTGCGCAAAGTCGTCAGCTTCCTTGCTGAGGCGACCCATCTCTTCCGACCAACGCTTCGGTTCGCTTGCTGGTGTTTGAACCACTCCGCGATTCCTGATGAACTCAATAAGGTTCGATTTGAACTGTCCCACATCGACACCAAACTCCCCAAGCACCTGGAACGCTACACCCGTTCTGTCGGGGTGGTCGACCATTGCAAGAAGCAAGTATTCCGGTCGCAGAATGCGGTCATTGAAATGGATCCGCGCCGCATGACCCGCCGATTCAAACATTCGGTTTGCATCATTTGAGTTAACCACCTTGAATCTCCTTTGTGTGTTTCTATATTCTTCTTGACTTTCTGCCCACTTAATAACACAAATCTGGCTTTCTGTAAATATTTCCAGCGCTTTCAAAATAAGCCTCGGTCGTTTACTATAAAATCTACAAATATGGCTGGACATAATAAATGGGCGCAGATTAAGCGACAAAAAGGAAAAACAGACGCTCAAAAAAGCAAAGCGTTTTCTAAGTTTTCTCGACTACTCACTGTAGAAGCCAAAAAAACTGGTGGCAACGCAAACTCCCCCGCTCTCAAGGCAATTATTGACCGCGCACGAGCGATCAACATGCCAAACGACAGCATTGAGCGCGCAATCAAAAAAGCAACTGAGCAATCAGCTGCAATGGAGTCTGCAATGTACGAAGCCTACGGCCCGGGCGGCTGCGCAATCATCATCGACACACTGACCGACAACAAAAACAAAGCGGTTCAGGAAATCAAACACATCCTTTCTCGAAACGGATATGAACTTGCAAACATGGGTGCAGCGTCATGGGCGTTCGAAAAAACTCATGAAGGTTGGATACCAAACACTCACACACCACTAAGCGAAGAAGACCTCGCCAAACTCGACACACTTGTCACCGAACTCGAGGACCAAGACGATGTCCAAACGGTATACACCAATGCCGAATAGTCCCGAACAACTTATTATTCTCGCCGTCGACCCCGGCTACGACCGCCTCGGTGTTGCAGTTCTCAAACAAAATCCCGCCACACCATCCAAACCAATCCTTCTTTTTTCCGACTGCATTATTACCGACAAAAAAAATTCTCACGAGAATCGCCTTGCAAAAGTTGGCACAGAAATTTCAAAACTTATTTCTGAATGGCAACCACAAGAGCTCGCCATCGAAGAACTTTTCTTTAGCAAAAACCAAACCACTGCCCTCCTCGTATCCCAAGCACTTGGTGTTGTGATATACGAATCTGCGCGTGCCGGTATCGATGTTTTTTACTACAAACCTGTTGAGGTAAAAGTAGCCGTCACTGGCTACGGCAAAAGCGACAAAACCGCGGTTACCAACATGGTTCCTCGACTAGTACAGATCGACCAAAAACCTGGGAAAGCGAAACGTTTGGACGACGAATACGACGCTATTGCTGTTGGGCTCACCCATCTTGCATGCCGCCCCCGCTCACAAAAACGCCTTCAATAATCTTTTTGTACCATTTCTCCTTGCCAAGTTTTTTTGAATTTGGTAAAACATGGGGGCATAGTATTTTAAAAATTAAATCGCATTTGAAATATGAGTGATGAAGAACGAGAGGGGTTCGAGGGTGTGTATCCAGATGACGAGGAAGAAGACGAACTCGACGAACTTGGTATGCACGAGGAGGATGCTGATACTGAAGAAACAGCAGGTCCAGTAGACGACGAAGTAGAAGGGATTCTCTAATAACAAAACCACCAGCACATGCCGGTGGTTTTGTTTTATAAGAACTTCAGAACCGTAGAACCGTAGGTTGAAAATTATGAATTGAGTGAAACCTTCACGAAACGACGCTTGCCGATTTTGTATGTTTTATTTTCTGCAGGACTGTTTGGATTCACAACCACCGTACCGTCCGCTGCATCTGTCACCGCATTACCCTCCACCAACCGTCGCCATTCTGTTTTTGAAGCGACAACGCCCTGGGCAAGCGCAACATCCATGAGTAGTGTGCCTGGGTTTACATTTGCAGTTGGCACGTCGTCAGGGATTTTCCTTTCACTAAACACCTCGATGAACTTCGCTCGCGCATCCACACCAGCCTTTTCGCCCCAGTATCGGGCGACAATTCTTTCTGCAAGAGACAGTTTGATATCACGAGGACTTTCCCCCGCTTCGATGCGCGCACCGATCTTTTGAGCATCTGCAACTGACATGTCTGTGCAGAGCAAGAAGTAGTCCGCCATGAGCTCATCACGAACAGACATCGTCTTGCCAAACATTTCGTCTGGAGTGTCGGTAACATTGATCACATTTCCCCACGACTTCGACATCTTGCGGCCGTCAGTACCAAAGAGCATTTTGCATGTCATGATGTCTTGCTCGGGCTGACCATAATGCTTTTGTATTACACGCCCAGCCTTTAGGTTGAAAAGTTGATCGAAACCACCAAGTTCAACATCCGCACGGACCATCACCGAGTCATACCCTTGCATGAGCGGATACATGAATTCACGCAATGAAATCTCTACACCAGCATCGATGCGGTCTTTGAAGTTACGCCGATTGATCATCTGCTGCACTGAAAATGTTTCGGCAAGCTGACAAATCTCGTCGAAGGTAAGCTTCGAAAGCCATTTGCTGTTGTATACAATTTCTGCTCGAGAAAGATCGATGATTTTTCCAAGCTGCTTTTTGTATCCAAGTAAATTTTCTTGCACCTGCTTCGAAGAAAGCATGGGGCGTTTGTCGAGTTTGTCCGACGAATCACCGATTCGGGCAGTAAAATCTCCCACAATAAGCACCACCTGATGGCCAAGATCTTGGAACGCGCGCAACTTCCACAAAATAACTGCATTGCCAAGATGAACGTTTTTCCCTGTTGGATCGATGCCGAGCTTTACCCGAAGTTTCTTGCCTGAACGAAGTTGCTTCTCTAAATGTTCACGTACAAATACATCCTCAACACCTCTTGTGAGAATGTCTTGTATGGTTTGTTCTGCTTGCGCGTCCACAGTCTTTGCACCCTTCTTAGAAAAAATTTGAGTCCACATAACCACCTTACTCTATCACAAAAACAGCTTGTCATAGCCCTAAAATAGCGATGTGATATATTGAACGCAATGAAGACCATACACCATCTTACTCATCGTTTTTTGAAAATTCTTAAACAACATTCAGTAGCCACATACGCCATGATCGGCGCGGCAGTGCTCATTTTTATAGCCGCAATTTTCCTTCTATGGATCTCTACATGGCGAATTCCGACCTTGGATTCTTTTGAGGAGCGAAGTGTTACGCAATCCACCAAAATATACGACAGAACAGGAGAAATTCTCCTCTACGACGTCTACCACGACATCAAGCGCACTGTCGTGCCTTTTGAAAATATTTCCCCAAACATCAAAAACGCCGTAATCTCAATCGAAGACAAAGATTTCTACACCCACAAAGGTATCAAAATCACTTCGATCATCCGCGCTGTTTTTGCAAACGTCACCGGTCTTGGGTACAACCAGGGTGGATCCACCATCACGCAGCAGGTGGTCAAAAACTCTCTTCTCACCACAGACAAGCGTATTTCTAGAAAAATAAAAGAGTGGGTTCTCGCTCCAAAAATAGAAAAAATCCTCACCAAAGATCAAATCTTTGCAATTTACCTAAACGAAAGTCCGTTTGGTGGAAGTATTTATGGTGTTGAAGAAGCGAGTCAGGAATTTTTTGGTAAAACAGCAAAAGACGTTTCGCTTGCTGAAGCGGCGTATCTTGCTTCCCTTCCAAAGGCGCCCACATACTATTCTCCGTATGGCAAAAACCGCCAAGCGCTCGATGATCGCAAAAATCTTGTACTCAAAGAAATGCTCGATAACGGGTACATAAATCAAGGCGACTACCAAAAAGCAAAAGCAGAAAAAGTCACATTCAGTCCACAGGAAGAATACGGCATCAAAGCACCTCATTTCGTAATGTTTGTTCGCGACGAACTTACCAGCAGATACGGAGAACGCGTACTTGAGGAAGGTGGACTCAAAGTAATCACCACAATCGACTACTCACTCCAAAAATTCGCCGAAGATGCAGCACTCGAGCAAGCAATCGCAAATAAGAAAAACTTCAACGCAGAAAACGTTGGACTCATAGCTATTGGACCAAAAACAGGCGACATTCTCGCAATGGTTGGTTCTCGTAACTATTTCGACAAAGAAATCGACGGTAACTTCAACATAACCACCGCGCACCGCCAGCCAGGTTCTGCTTTCAAACCATTTGCATACGCCCAGGCGTTTATCGAAGGATACACACCTGAAACTGTTTTGTTCGATGTGCCAACAGAATTTTCTACTACCTGTACACCAGACGGAAAACCGGTGTTACCGAACGCGAGTTGCTACATGCCAGAAAACTACGACCTCAAGTATCGTGGACCGATAACAATGCGAGAGAGTTTGGCTCAGTCGATCAACGTTACCTCGATCAAAACTCTATATCTCGCTGGTATGAGAAGCACCCTCCAGCTCGCTCGAGACATGGGTATTCAAAGTCTTACTAATATCGACCGGTACGGACTCACACTTGTGCTTGGTGGTGGCGAGGTTTCCCTACTCGATCTCACCAGTGCATACGGTGTGTTTGCAAACGACGGCATGCGTAACCCGTACCGAGCAATTCTTGAAATTAGAAATCAAAACAACAACACAATATACAAAGCGGAAGAAAATCCAATCAAGATTCTCGAACCGCGGGTAGCAGAGCAGATCTCTGACATTCTTTCGGATGAAGCGGCTCGCGCGCCAGCGTTTGGATACAACTCACCACTCAACTTCCCTGGTCGTGATGTCGCGGTAAAAACAGGTACCACAAACGACTACAAAGACGCATTTATCGTTGGATACACTCCTGACATCGCTATCGGAGCGTGGGCTGGAAACAACAACAACACCTCAATGGAAAAGCGCGTTGCTGCTTTTATCATTGCTCCATACTGGCATAAAGTTATGGCCGAAGCGCTCAAAAAAGTTCCTGATACAAAATTCGCTCGTCCACAACCCGAAGACACATTCGACATCAAACCTGTCCTCCGTGGCAAATGGCAAGGTGGTATTTCTACACTCACCGACAAAGTTTCTGGAAAACTCGCCACAGAATACACACCTGTTGAAGCACTCGAGGAAATCCTTTCTGGTGGTGTTCACACTATTCTCTACTGGGTAAACAAAACCGACCCACGCGGGCCGATTCCTCAAAATAAAAATGATTCACAGTTTAATCTGTGGGAGTATGGTGTACGTAAGTGGGTTGCACAGCACAACATAAGCGACGAACCAACTGATGAAATTCCTGATGATTTCGACGATGTTCACAATCCAAACAGTCTTCCAAGTATTGATCTAAATAGTCCAGAGCAAGGTCGTTCATATCGATCATCGAGCCGTATCACTGTCGACTTCGACGACAACAATAGTCGCCACAGACTGATCAAAGCGGATTATTTCCTAAACGATGAATATATTGGTAGCTCTCTTCCCCCATTCAACTTTTCTTTTACACCCCAGAATGTTCAGTCTGCAAATACAAACGGAAACAATTCACTCAAAGTAGTTGTGTACGACGCTGTTCATAACCAAGTAGATAAAACAGTTATGTTTCAGATCTCAAACTAAAAACTTAAATCAAAAATTTTAACGAATCTCTGTAATCTGTGGTTTTACTTTATCTGCCAAACATTCAATAAGCTGATTCCTTTTAAGAAAAATTGTAGTTTTTGCTGAAGAACTCACCATGAGTCGGAGGGTTTTGTTATTTATTTCAATCTGTTCTGGTTTCAAATTAACCCCCGTCGTCTCTGCACACGCAAGAATAACGGCTGTTTTCTTATCAGATTGGTTAATAAAAGCACTTTTAAGTTTTCCGAACATATCACTGATGTGATTCATGGCGCTTATTGATTCGTTATCGGTTCATAGGCATCACAAGATACAAAAACGAGGAATCACCCACGCCACGGATAACAAGTGGTCTGTTGAGGCCATTAAACGCTAATGTGACACTGTCTGTGGAAAGAGAAGAAAAACAATCCGTAACATATTTATGATTAAAATTAACAGCTACCTCCTCCCCTGTTATTGTTGAATCTATTTTATTAACACTCTCTCCTAAATCAGCGTTGCTTGTTTTGACCTCAAAATTCTTTTTTGATGGCTCGGCACGAAGATTGATCTGATTAAATTTGTCAGAAAAAATATTTGCAATCTTAAACGCTTGAATCAGATCGTCTTTGAGTAAAGTAACCTCTGTAAGGTTTTCTTTTGGAATAATCTGGTGATAGTCAGGAAATACACCGTCGATAACTCGAGATGTGAGATAGAGACCGTCATACGAAATAGAAATTTGGTTTTTTGTAACACAGAGTGTAATGTCGGCATCTTTTGCCCCGTCAAGAACTTTGATTATTTCCTGAACATTTTTGAATGGAATAAGGATATTTTCAAAAGGTTTCTGATCTTTGAGTTTGATTTTCTTCTCTGCGAGGCGAAATGAGTCCGTTGCTGCACAAACAAGCGTGTCGTCATCACAACGAACAAGAACGCTGGAAAGTTCTGGTTTTATACTCGACACTGAAGAGCTGTACCAAACAGACTTGAGCCCTCGAACAAAATCTGACGCTTTTATTTTGAATGACTGCTCATCTGATACCTCTGGAATCGTCGGGAAGTCATCTGCAGGCAACGATTTAATAGAAGTTGATGTCTTGCTCGTAGCGATCTTTAGAACCCCTGTATCGCTTGTTTCGAGTGTTATGTTACTTTCGTATGCTGAGTTGTTGAGAAAACTTGAAAGAATGTTTCCTGGTACAGCAACCTTCCCTTCTGTTTGGGTTTTTGCAGGAATTGTTATTTCAATACCAAGATCAAGATTTGTAGATTTAATAACAAGAGAGTTTTTGGTTGCTTCAATGAGTACACAACTAAGAACAGGAAGTGTTAGATTTTTTCCTGCAATCTTTTCTGCTTGTGAGATCGCAGCTGTTAACTTTTCTTTTATACACTCGGTCTTCATATTCTTAATATATAAATACTATTACTACTATTATATGTGTGGATATGTCAGTAAGTCTATAAAAATCAATGAAAATAAGGATATTTTAATCATTTTCTATCCACAGCGACTGTGAATTATTTCTAATAGTGTGGGAATTAGCCGTATTTCTGGGAAGTTATCCCAAAAATTATTCACAGGGTGTTCATAACAAGAAGGTACTTATTCAGGTTCGTTCAGTACTTATCCCTCGGTTTACCAATACCTTATCAACAACTTATCCTCCAAATTGTCCCCTTTTATGTAATAAGAGCACGGAGCTGGTTCAACTCTTGAATGATAGTAGGGTCAACTTTTAGATCTTCTTTTATCTTTTCACAAGAGTGAATAACGGTTGTGTGGTCGCGACCCCCAAGTCGCTCACCGATCGACGGATATGAGATTTTGAAGTCTTCTCGAAGAATATACATGGTCATTTGGCGTGGACGGATAACCTCCTTTTTTCGGGTTTTTTCATAGATACTTGCCTCTTCGATGTTGTAGAAATCTGCAACGATTTTTATCACCTCTTTAGTTGAAAGTGTGCGTTTTGAAGGACGAGCACTGTTTTTCATTAGGTTTTTTACTTCTTGAAGAGACAATTCCCTGTTTTTGAGCTGTGACTGGCAGACAATAGAGTTCAAAACACCTTCGAGTTCGCGGATGTTTGTTGAAACTGAAGCGGCGATGAAGTCGATGATCTCCTCTGAGAGCATGAAGCCTTGGTTGCGGAGCTTTGCTTTGAGGATTGCTACACGAGACTCATGGTCTGGTGCAGGAATATCGACGATCATACCAGCAGCAAAGCGAGAACGAAGACGATCTTCGAGGTTAGGAATGTAGTTTGGGTGTTTGTCTGATGAAAATACGATTTGCTTGTTGTTTTCGTAGAGATGGTTGAATAAATGGAAGAGTTCCTCTTGAGTTTTTTCTGTTTTTGAAAGGAATTGAATGTCGTCCATGATCAACACATCATATTTTCGGTATTTTTCTTTGAAGTTGTTGATTTTGTTGGAGTTGTTCATGCCGCCCTGCGCAGACTGAACTGAGCTGATGTAGTCTCCAGCGAATTTTTCTGATGTGACGTAGTGAATACGCATCTCAGGGTACATGTGTTTGAGATAGTTCCCTATTGCTTGGATAAGGTGGGTTTTGCCATGACCAGTGTTTCCATACACAAAGAGTGGGTTGTATACGATTCCAGGCTTCTTTACGACTGCTTGGGCAGCAGCATATGCGAGTTCGTTGAATGGGCCAACGATAAATGAGTCAAAGCCATAGCGAGGGTTTAGGTTGTCTTCTTTGTTTATGTAAAAGTCGTTGAGAGGTAGCTCGTTGTTGATGAATGCAGTAGTAACAGCCTTTTCTGTATTCTGGGCACGGCGCTTGTCGCTGTCTCGACTGATGATGTACTCGAGAGAGCGGATCGAAGGAGTTGAGGTTCTGAGTATGCGGAGTATAGAGGAATGGTATTTCTTATGAAGCCAGTCTTTTACGAAGTTGTTAGGCACTCCGACGAAGGCAACACCCTCTTCTATTTTGTATACCGATGTATCTTTGAACCATGTATTGAAGTTGGGCTTTGATACAGATAGCTCCATCTCCCCCAGAACACCTTCCCATAGTTTTTTATTATCAATCGGTGGCATGTGTTATGTTTGGAAATTATATACTTCGCGTTGAATTATAGAACTTGTTTTTATTCTCCTTTATTGTTTATAACTTGTGGGTATCGTGGGGATTTGAAAATTTCTTATACAAGTCATGATCCTTTCTTGATATTTTTTTGAATATGTCGTAGTATGCCGCTTATATATGAAGCAAGGTTTAACATACCGACCAAAGAAGCGTAAGCGAGCACGAAGCCATGGTTTTTTGAGCCGCATGAAATCAGCTGGTGGCAAGCGCACAGTTTCTCGACGTCGCACAAAGGGTCGTCATCGACTCACTGTATCGTCTTAATAATAATCTTATAACCGGCCGCAGGGCCGGTTTTTGGATACTATGCTCCCAAAAAAGCACCGAATGTCCCAAGCGCTCGCTCATGAAGTCTTTGTGAGTGGCGCAACCACATCCTCCCCTTTCTTTTTGGTTAAGGTGCTTATCGGAGGAGGGTTCGATCGTGCCCTCTGTGCTGTCTCTGTTTCTAAAAAAATAGCACCAAGTGCTGTCGACAGAAACCGCACCCGCCGCCGCGTGTACGGCGTGCTCCGTGGCCAGTGGGCGCGGGCGCGGCCGGGCGCGGTGTTCGGAATTGTGGTCAAAAAGGGTGGCGAGTCGCTACCGTTCGAAAAGCTCATTCATGAGGTTGAGTCTGTGCTTGTCCGCGCCCGGGTATTACAGTAAGATATTCAGATGTCATTCCTCTACCACACAATTGTTTATAACCCGCTATACAACGGGCTTATTTTTTTAATGGACGTGCTTCCATGGATCGACGCTGGTGTAGCGATTGTTATCTTTACAATTATTGTGAAGCTTATCCTCTTCCCTCTTTCGAAGAAGGCTGTACGCACTCAGATAAAAATGAAGAAAATTGAGCCTGAACTCACTGAGCTCAAAAAGAAACACAAAGACGACAAACAAGCATACGCCCTCAAAACAATGGAGCTCTATCGCACAAACGGTGTGAATCCTTTTGCAAGTATCATTCTTCTTTTCCTTCAGTTGCCAATCATTTTTGCTCTCTACCGTGTCTTTATGGTTGGTTTTAGTAACATCAACGCAGACATTTTGTATTCTTTTGTTCGTGTTCCAGAGATGATCAACACACACTTCCTCGGTCTTTTTGATGTCGCAGGAAAAAGCATCGTGCTCGCTGTACTCGCTGGTGTCACATCATTTATTCAGATTCGATATTCTCTCCCTCCTACACCAAAGACGCCCGTTAATACTGAGAATATGACCAAAGAAGAGCGGTTCAAGCATGACCTTACTCGTACCATGGGTATACAAATGAAGTTTGTGCTCCCGGTGCTCGCTTTCATTGTTTCATGGACAGTATCTGGCGCGATCGCTGTGTACTGGATCACGAGCAACTTGTTTACACTCGGCCAAGAGCTCGTTATCCGACGCTCTGTTGCAAAGGAAGATATTAAAAAACCGGCTTAGCCGGTTTTTTGTTGCCTATTTTGCTATTCGTAGACCCCACAAACTCTGATCCTTTTTGTTGGTAAAGACGATGTAGTTTTCTGTTGGGTCGAGCACGAGGTCGGTTGCATCGAGTCCGTTTTCTATAAGCATATCTGGGTCAATGAGGAATTCTGTTGCGCCAGAGTTTGTGTCGTGTCGCCACAGGTCGTCCACGAACGAAACCTTGCCTTGGTACCACACATCTGGGTACGCTCCTGTTGGTATTGAGCGAGGCACTGCGCAGTATATGTATGCAGTCTGACTCGCCCATACACACTTGTCCGGTGTGGTGTTGAATGCTGGTTTTGTTTCTACACCTGTTTTTGGATCAATGATGCTTGAGGTAAATGTGCCGTTCGCAGATTCTGCATAAAAGATTTTGGTGCCGCCGTTGTTTGGTAGTGCGACAAGTCCAGCTTTGTTCCCCACTACACGAGTGAGCGCAAGCGAGTCGGTTTTGAGAAAGTATAGCGAGCCGGCTGCAGAAGCGCTTGGTTTGGTGCCGAGAGCGAGTGTGGTGTTGTCTACCCATTTCACTGAACGGTCTTTGATTGCAGATTCAAATACATTTCTTGGGTTTGCGCCAGTGCTGTTTGCGACAAAAATTTGTGCGTTGTTCTGGTTTTTAACTACAAATGCCATCGAGCCGGCTTTGTTTACGCTTATGTCAGTGATGTTGTTTGGAAGAAAAGACGTGAGAAGCTCACGCACTGTTGCGAGCGGAGATTCGCTGTCCGGAGTAGAAATCACACGGGTCGAAGATGCAATCGTGCCGAGTGTGGTTTTGATTGTTCGGTTGTTTTCGTCGAGATAGCGCATGACTACAGAGTTACCGTTCGGTAGCCAGAGCGCAGAGTACACTTTTGGGATTGTGGTGTTGGAAACTCGCTGTGTGCCGGTGTTGCCGAGTTCGCTTTCAAAAATGTTTCCTGTTGCACGATCGACAAAACGAACAAACGGAGTGCTTGATGATACAAATGTTCCAGCGCCAGACTGAGCATCGCTTGAGATCCTCCATAGTCGCGGAGCTGGTGCAAATGTTTGGTCGTCAGTAGGTGTGGTGTCTGGAGTTGTGTTGGGTGTGCCTGTGTTTGGGGTTGGTGTAGTGCCAGTGTCGCCACTGTTTCCAAACGGAAAGAGGTCACCGATGCTTATGTTCCCTATTGAAGGCACTCCACTACCACCCTGACCACGGTCGAGGTACCAGAACACACCGAAGCTCAATGCTCCGAGAATGACGATTGCGAATAAAATTTTAAGAATTGTTTTAAACATGGTTTAGTTTTCTACACGTTGACAGACAATAGCCATCGAAACGCTTCCCTCCGGGCATGGTGGTGTGGTTGCGTCGATACCCATCACCGGCGCAGGTTGAGAGTTGTAGCAAGCGGTGCGTGCCTGACTCACTGTATCTGCTTCGAACGGGAATGTTCCGAGATCCTGTCTGTCGGTTGAGGAAGCTGTTGCAGTGCCAAAGAAACAGTATCGATATTTATGAAATGCGCCGGTTGTGTTTGAGGTTGGTGCGGCAATGTTGCCAACTGGTGTGGGGTTTAGATTAAACTCAATTGTTTTTGGGTTTATGGTGTAGAGAATAAGCCATGAAGCGATAGCGAGAAGAAGACCGGTGAATGCTTGGGAAATGCGTTCCTTCCCTGCTGATTTCTGCCCGATTGCTTCTGAAGTCATGTACTGGAATCCACCAATCGTAATCATGATAACAGCGAGGAGCCCAGCGAGACCGATGGCAAATCGAAATACTCCAATGAGAAATGAAGGCAGGTTGTTTGCCATTTCGGTGGTAATTCCTGGTAGTGGTGCGAGTGGTATGTATTCTCCAAGTGTGGTAGCAAATGCCTGCTGTGCGAAAGCAAAAACAATAAGACAGAGCGCTGATGCGGTGATGAGTTTAAAAATATGTGATCGTTTCATAAAAAATAATTAAAAGACTGATTGCGTTGCTGTTTCTTCATTTGCAAATACGGTGTAGAAGCTCGCGTTCGAAAACTGGGCATAGCGGACAGGATTTTTTACACCAAGTGAAATGAGCGAGCGTCCACCCACACTTCCCTCTGGTTTACGGAATATAACCTCGTTTTCTGTTTGATTGATCCGAGAGTTGTTGAGGCTCCAGGTGAGCGTGAGTTCCCCGCCACTCTCCTGTTCGTTTGAAAAATACATTGGCACACCAAAGACACGAATTTCCTGTTCGGTAATAGAAAAATCTTTGCCATTGAGCGCTTCCTCGAAACGAATACCATAGAGCGGGTCGTTTTCGTAGAGAAGGACTTCGGTTTTGCTATCTGGGATGCGGATTGTTGAAAGAGAGTGATATGAGTTGTCAGAAGAAGTGACTTCGAGCTCAACTTCGATTGGTCGAATAAGCACAGATGGGTTTATGGTAAAGGTACGCTTGCCTGTACCGGATGCATTGTTGTTTATCTTGCCCCCTTCTTTCCATTTGTAGATAAGCTTTTCTGGATCAAGACGTGTGCCTGTTGTGGTGATGAAAAATGGCTCAGCAACGAGCGTTACCGGGTCTTGGTTACTATGAAGTGCTTTGCCTTTGTAGAACGGAGGTGTGTACGTGTCTGCTTGCCAGAGTATGTCTGTGACTGTTGGGTGGATCGTGACGGTGCTTACATCCCCTCCCATGTTGATCGATATATTTGAAACAGTACCGAGTGCGCCCGTGGTAAGTGTGTAGCGCTTGAGCACGGTTCCAGTTTGTTCAGTTTTTCCGTTGAGCGACCAGGCAATGTTTACTTTGTTGAGATCACGAGAGAAATCCTCAACAGTAACGGAGACTTGTTCGAACGGACCGGGGTGCTGTGGAACTACAGAAATTCTCAGAGCGTTTGTCTGGGCGTTTGCGCCTGGAGTAGAGAGCGTGAACGAAGCAAGACCAACAATGGCCACGCAACATATAAAAACAAAGTACATGCGGTTCATACCGCTATTTTATCACGCATTTATGCTGCGGGTGGGCGAATACTATCCACTCTCCTGTTTGGTGGTGGGTTGTTCTGTTCTTCCTTCTGCGCCTGGAACTGGCGATAGCGTTCTGTTGCCGCTTTTTGACGCTCAACATTTTGGTTTTCTTGCTGGTTTTGCCATTCAGCAAAAGCTTTTTTGTCCTGCTTTTGAACATGAAGAACGTTTCGAACGACGGTGAGAGAAAGACCCGGCAAAAAGTCTGCCAAAACAGGTATGAGCTCAAGAAGGAACGTCACACCCATCCACACCAAGCTACTTTTGTCTTTGCCTTTAAAAAAGGACGCGTTGTGTACACCAAACCAAAGTGGAAAGATGATCACCCACGCCGCATCTACTATCCAATGAGCGACCGGTATGATGCCAATAAGATCGAGCACTATAGCTGTGCCGATCATGAGGTACCCTGTTGATTTTGATATGCGAGGCTCCGGAGCTTGTTCCATGGGCCTATTTTAATCTATTTTGAAATTTTCCCCTACTCTGGGTTTGTTCTACTTACTCCTCACTTTGTGCGAGCTCTTTTTTGGACTGCTGAATAGAAAGAACTTGGGACGGATCAGAAGTAATGATTTGATCTTCGGTATATGAAGCGATGATTTTGATCGCTACGTGTTTGAGACCAGCAAAGAAGATGCCTTCGCCAAGACCTGACTCGAGCAAGAGATACTTTTCTTCGTCAGTGAGGTTGAATGTTTGCTGGAGGCGGTCGATCGATGTTGGTGACTGCTTGAGCAAAAGTTGAATCGAAGAGTTGGTGATGATCGGCATGCCGTACGGAGATTTGAGGAAGTCGTCGACGTCCTGGGTGATCGTTGCAAGACCGAGATAGTACTTGCGACCGCGTTTTGCAAGTGAAAGAAGGAATGAAGCGGTGTCTTCGGATTTCATCATCCACCACGCTTCGTCGATAACCAAGAGACGCTTTTTGAGTTCGCGGCGGATAGCATTCCAGATGTAGTGTGTGACGATGTACATAGCAATCGGTTTGAGCTCGTCTTCCATGTCACGGAGCGAGAACACGACCATCTTTTTGTTGATGTCGATGTTTGTTGGGCGATTGATGAAACCTGCCCAGGTGCCTTTGGTGTATTTGGTAAGGCGCTGCGCAAGTGACTCCCCTCCTTCCATACCAGAGAGCACGAGTTCGAAGTCAGACATGAGCGGCGGTTCGATGTTTCGGAAATCAGAATCAGCGGTGATGTCTTTGAGTGCATATGTTTCGGTGATCGCTGCGTCGATGATTGCATCTTCTTCTGGAGTGAGGCCACCCATCATGAGACGGAAGAGGCCAATGAGGTTGATGATGTTTGAGCGAAGCACAGATGCGCCAGATTCGTCTGGTCCAGGTACAGGAAGATCGAATGGGTTGATGTGATGCTCTGAGTTGAGAGAGATTTTGAAGTAGCGACCACCGACTGTTTCTGCAAGGTATTCGTATTCCCTCTCTGGGTCGATCACGAGCACTTCTGTGTCGAGCATGAGTGTACGTAGGATTTCGAGTTTTGTGGCGTATGACTTACCCGCACCAGATTTTGCAAAGGTAATCGAGTTGTAGTTCTCGAGCGAGAATCGGTCGAACAAAATAAGACTTGAGTTGTGGCGGTTGATGCCAAACAAAATACCTTTGTCTGAGGTAAGGTCGAACGAAATAAATGGAAACAGGCTCGAAAGTGGAGATGAGTTGAGTCGTGAATGTACAGAAAGGAGGTCGCTTGCGATCGGTACAACGCTTTTGAACCCCTGTTCCTGCTGGAAGAGGGCCGGCTTGATATACACAAGCTTTGACTCAAGGATTGATTTGATTTCAGACTCTACCGTGTCGAGTTCCTCGAGACTTTCAGCGTAAATACTCACATAGAGACCAACCTCGAATAGTTTTTCTTGTGCTTGCTGGAGGTTGTCGCGAAGATTTTCGAGATCTTGGTATGCAGTGTCGAGCATTGGGTCGCGGACGAGACCTTTGCGTTCGCGTTCGTTGATCTGGCTTTGGACCTCAGCAACTTTCTTCTGGAACTGACGGAGTGCAGCCACAGTGTCGATCGGATGAATAAAAATCGAAACATCAAAAATTTTGTCGAGATTGATCACCGGCGCAAACCAGCTTTCGTTCAGGAAGCGTGGGTATGAAATAACAAAAAATGTACGTACGAATTTGTCACCAAGGTTGAGCTCTCGTGGGCCGACCTTGAGTGCGCTTGGTGCGATGATGTCTTTGAGCTCGAGCGCTTCCGCCTGCTCTATTTGGTCACGAAGCATAGGCACGACTTGTGCCGGTACGTTTTCTGCTTCCTTCTTTTTAAATAATTTATCGAAAAGTGACATGTTTTTGTTTTGGGCTTCGGTTCGCTGCACTACATTGCGCCTGGAATAGCGTTGAGCTGAATCGGTTTTTCTGCATCGCCAGGGTTGAAGATTTTGTAGAACAACTCGACGATTTCTTCGGTGCCAAGCTCAACCATGCGTAGACCACACTGCACAAGTCCCTGCTCTACCACTGCAATGCGTTGTTCGAGCTGAGCGCGGTGCTCTGCGAACGCCTGCTCTTCGGTCATGGTGTTCGTGTCCCCTTTTTTCTTTGGTAGGATGCTCGACAAACTCGAGAGTGCGCTGCTCCCTGGTTTTACATTGAGCGGTCCTGGTGTGTACGGCACGACAATAAAGAAATGCTTTGTCATGATGTTCGTGCTTTTGGTGAAGTTTTTGATGAACTCGATATACTCGCGAGTCTGAATCTTCATGAGTTCATTGTTTTGCTTCTTTTCGCGCTGCTCCATGAGTGCAATGTATGGGCGGATATCGAGCTTGCGAGACTGAATGAAAATTTGAATTGAAAAATCAAGAGAATTAAGAAAATTCTGGAATTGGTAAATCGTTGCTTGGCGCTCGTCGTCTGACTTGAGCGAGAAGTTGATCGATGAAGTGAGTACGAGTCCGCGAAGCGAGCCGTCTTTGAGAACGACAATACCGTCTCTCACCTCTTTGATCGGTACATATTCTTGTGTTGCGCGTGCGTTTGCTGAAGCCATTTTGCTTATTATATCAGGTACTTATGTATGAGCTGTGCTATTTAATCTGATTCTGGTTCTCACCCTCACCCTGCTTCACGTCGAGACTCCACATGAGGTCACCGAGATGGCTTTCAGAAAGTTTCGGTACTTTTGCAAGGTCGACTGCTTTCTTTTCTGCGGGTGCAATGTTTTTGCGCTCGTGTTTCCAGAGGTAGAGCTTGCTTGTAACGGTGTACTTCACATATGACTCAACCATTTTGATAAAAGGTTGGTTGTTTATTTTGTAGAACGCAAGTGCAGCACCGAATGCGCCGACTGGGATTGCGAAAAAGATTGCAATTATTTTGGGTAGAAAGCTGAAGAGAACGACGATAATACCCGCAGAACCAGCGAGGTATACGAATTGTTTGAACGTCAGCGGTCCGATGATTTTGTCTTCAACGTCGGTGAATTGTGGGACTTGGAATCGCATAGTTTTATTTTCTATCTACTGCTTGCCTCTGTTATATGAGCGGCTCGCGATACGGATCGTTGCCGTTGTAGCTCGCCGGTGCACTTTTTGCTGCCTCGACTGGTCTTAGTGGCTGAGTTGGTGTGGTCGCGGCAGGCTGTGTGGTCGCCGGGGCCGCCGTAGTGTTCTGTGTGTTGTCTTTGACTTCTCGGAAGCCAAAGATCGAGCTTGCAGAGCGCACCATTCCCCCAAGCTTCTGGTCGACAACGCTTTTGGTTGGTAGTGGCTGTGTGGGTGCAGCTTGGGTAGGCTGGGCCGGTGTTGCTTGGGTGAATGTTGCAGTCGCTGTTTGTGAAGAAAGCGGCATTGTTTTCTGGCTGTGTAGGTGTGGGCCATCTGTGCGAGTCATCTGCTCGTGGTCTGGAATGAGGTTGTCTGGCGCGTGTTGTGTTGTAGTAGGTTGTTTTGAAACTGTTGTTTCTGAGCGTTCAGTGACAGGGAGATTTTGAAGCATGTTGCTGATATCTTCCAAAATGTCCCCGACAGGAGTAAATATTTTGTCGTTAGCATCAAGAGAGATCTTAATAGCTTGGTCGTATGGAATAGCAACATTCTCAACGAGATTTGTGCGAAGTGTTTTTGTGGGTTCGAAGCCAAAAAGCACAATATAAATTTCATTTTCTACCCCAGCAACTTTTTGTGGATCAACAGAATATTTTTCACAAATATTTTTTATTGTGTTGATGGTGTTTGGGTCAGAAATAACAGCCTGGAGTTCCAGTGGTAGGTTATCGAATCTTTCTTTTAGTGTTTGTATTGTGTCGTCCATGGTTTTTGTGCACTACTCCTTTTCGTCATCACCCTTCTTTTCTTCTTTACCCTCTTCTTTTTTCTTGTCGCCCTCACTCTGCTTGTTTATTTCAGCAACAAGTTTCTTTAGAGTCTCGTCGTCTTTGCCCTTATTAAACTCTTTGCGAACCTTTGCAGCTTCTGCATATCGGGATCCTGCGAGCATAGATGGATTGCCCTCCCCCCTCTTCTTTTCAAGATAATTTCCAAAGCCGATGATCCATGACTTTCTTTCAAGATTTGAAGCATATTCCATAGCACGCTTCTTTCCAATACTGTCGATTTTATTTTTTTCAACAAAAATCTTTTCTTGAGCCTTGAGGAATTTCTCGTTTCGTTCGTCTGCCTCTTTCTTTGTTGTCTGTTGTTGCTCTCTTAAGAAGTCACGAAGTTCTTTTCCACTTAGACCTTGGTCGCGGGCTTCCTTTTCTGCTCGTTCCTTCTCGCTTCGGGTGTATGCTTCATATTTTGCCTTTGCTTCTTTATCATCGTTGATTTTCTCTAACGATTTCTCGTATCGTTTCTTTGCGTCATCTTCACTCACACCCTTGATGCGATCCATTTCCTTTTGTGCAGCCGCCAGACGTTCTTGTGCAGCGGCATTCTCGCGCTCGATCTGTTTCTTAATCTGGTCTGTTTTAATCATTGCACTACTGAGATCAGGTTCAGCCTTGTTTGCTTCAGCTTTTGCGAATGAAAGTTCGATCTTCATGTCCTCAACTTTCTTTTCTATTTCGGCGCGTGCAACAGATGATAGATTTCCGTTTATGTCAGACAGTTTTCCTTCCTCTGTTGCAATAAGAGTGCCAAGCTCTTCAGCTCGCTTTTTGTTTTTCTCCCGTTCCGCCTCAAATTCCTCACGGGCCTTTTTCTCACCAAATTCCGCCTCAACACGTTCAACACTTTCCCTACCAGCCTTCGATACAGCTGTCGAGTTTTCTTGCGCAGCTTTTAGTTTGAGTTCAGCATTAAGTGTTTGACGATCACTTGGACCAAGATCCTTTGCTTCCTTTACTCTGTCCTCAATAGTATTTTTAAGGTATCCGTCATAACCACCCTTGCCCCCTGCTTTACCAAAGCCGCTAACTAGACTGCGAGCATCAAAGCTTGCTTCGGCAGTACCTTTCGCTGCCCCACGGACACTTTTTGCAATAGCCCTGCCAAACAAGCTGTTACCCTTTTGCATTTTCTTAAGTCCTTCCGAGTCCGCGACAACTCTGCCAGCAAGACCAAGCGTTCTTCGCCCCGCATAACCAAGTGTTCCAAATGTTGCATTTCCAAGTTTTCCTTGTGCCCAACCACCAAAATTCTTCATTGTTTTAAGCCCCCACCCCGCACCAGCTGCGCCGACTTCTTTTGAAATTATGAGTGTGGCGACCATCATGGCTGCTATCACAAAGAAATTAAGCGAGGCTTGAATGTGTTGTGTAAGTAGTCCAGGATTTGCTGCTGAATCTGTGAAGGCTTTTGAAGAAATAACATCGATAATTGATCCGTTTTGTCCGTTGGTCAAACTCCCCGCAAGTCGAAGGGTGACCCAAGTAAAGAGCATGAATACTGGTGCAGATATACAAACCTCCATGAGTGGTTTTGTCCATCTGCCGGAATATTTGTCGCTTGGGAACGCCATCGCTGCAAAGGCCAGAGGTGAAAAGGCCAGAAGTAGAAGAATGACCACGAAACGGTACAGAAAGAGAATGCATCCCGCAAGCATAATAATGGCGAGCATTATCATGAGTCCTGATGCCATGGAAACAAATCTCAATAACGCAGCTGTCCCATCGAGTCCGCTCGTAAAAAAATCTCCCGTATTAGACAGTATTTCGCTGCTAAACATTTTTGTGAGACCGAGGTGGCACATAAAAGCGCCACCAATATTTACAAACTGTGGTGTGTTGGCACTCGGATCTCCATTACACGTTGAGCTTACTATCTGTTTATAAAACGCTATTGAAACAATATTTGATGCATCGACGGCAACTTTTGTGAAGAAGAAGCTGAAGTTGATCAAAACCGCCATGATGATAACTTTGACCACAACTTTCTTTACGTCCCCGCTTCCCATACCGAGGATAGTCATGATCGCCGTGTAGAGCAAAATGAAAATAAAGAACATGTTGCCGAAATCACGAAGCACTTTCCATGTTTCTGCTACAGCACTATTTGGACCAATGTATTGACCGAGCTGGAGTACAGAATATTTGATTGTCATTTCTAAAAGTTCCGCTGAACCCCAAAGAGCGAATGCACTTATTGGGATAAAATAGCTGTAGGCGATAGCAACAACACCAGAAATAAGAAATCCTGCAGTTTCTTCACCAACAGCAAGTAGTGGATTAGAAATCTCAATAGCGCTTACGGTCTGTGGCACGATCAGTCCATACGCCGCAATAGCAATGAAGACAAACACAAAGCAGCCGCTCAAGATGTTCTTGATCGCTTTTCCTGCTTTTTTGTTTTTAAAAAACTCAAACATGTTTGTGTTGTGTGTTATGGGCGCACGCGTACTGTTCGCTGGCAAACTGCATTCACGCTTTGGCTGTATCTGCTTACGGTCACGTCTGCTGTTTTTATTCCACTTGTGGCGTATCGTACTGTTGCGATCTGTGTTGTTGAGCTTGCTACTGGCGCACTACCGTTCCATGCAAATGTTGGTTGTGCTTGGCCTGGACCCATACCGGTAATCGTTGATCTCCAGTTTACCGTATCCCCGATCCGAACTGATGTGCGGTCAGGTGTACAACTCACCGTGTAGACTGGATCAGGAATATCCACTGACTGAACACAAGATCGCGATGCGGTCTGGCCGTTTCTGGTGATCGTCACGCGAGCGGTTTTTGTGCCAGGGTCCTGGTACACAACATCTACGTCTGCTGTGGTTGCTCCAGCGATCGGTCCGACACCTGTCCAGTTGTATGTGACAACACCAGACTCTCCGCCCGCGCTGATCGGTGTAGCGGTCCAGCGTACGGTGTCACCGAGGGCTGCAGAAGAGCGGTCTGGTGAACAGACTACATCGAGTCCACCGGTCGACAGCGGTGCGTCTTGGATGGTTACGTTTGCTCCGCAGTACTGAAGAACACTTTCCCCGCCTTTTGTTACTCGAACAGAAGCAGTTTTTGTTCCCTCTGTGCCGTAGGTCATGTTTACGGTAGCTGTTGAACCAGAAAGTGATTCGTCGCCACTCCAGGTGTATGTGGTAAGTCCTCCACCAGAACCACCGAACACGCTTGCATTCCAGCGTACATTCTCACCGATTGCTGCAGAAGATCTGTTTGGTGCACAGCTTACGCTGAGCGGAACAGAAAGAGAGTCGCTGTTGCTGCCGCCAGGGCCAAAGCTTGCAAGACCTTGAGTGAATACTGTTTGTACAAGCTGACCAACAAGTGCAGAAACAATTTCGTTTACTTCGTCGGCGACTTCGAGTTGACGTGCACCAGAACCGACAGCGTCGTTGAGCTGCTTTTCGATCACGCTGCCCGGTGTTTCAATCGGACCCTTTTCTATACAATTTCCGTCTCTGTCTTCACGAATACAATCTTGCCAAGAAAGAAATCCTTCACCCCAATCCCATTTCATAATTTCAAGTTCGCGACCGCTTGCTGTTCTGATCGAAAGTTCATTCTTTGCTTCGAGGAAAGCAGAGAGTGGGTTGTTCGAAGGATTCTGAGAAATTTGAATCCATGAATCCCAACCACCTTGGCTAAAGTCTCCGGCGGTGTATTTTGCAAAATTTTCTGTGTTGGCAATGACACCGGTCAAACGACAATAGTTTTTTTCTACGAAGTCTGCTGAGTATCCAAGGTTGAGTGCAAGTCGAATGTCGAGAGAAAACGGTTCGCACAAAAATCCAAGTTCTGTTCCTGCGATAAAGTCTCCGGCGATCTGGTCACCAACATCCTGGAGCATTCCTGCAGGATCAGTGACGAATGCTGGGCTTCCTTCGAAACCAGAGTTGATCCAGCTCACCACAGAGTTTGTTACGCTGCGGAGCATGAGCTTTGCGGCGAGGTTCACCGCGTAGTCGAGCGTGTATTCTTTTGTCGACTGAGCAACTTCGTTTGCAGCTGTGGTGTGGATCGCCGCTGTGTTTACAATGTCACCTGATGGTACAAAAACGCCAGTTGGTGCACCCGCCCCAAGAATTGCGTGTGCGTTATGTGAAGGAATTAAAAAAAATGTCGTCAGTATAAAAATAAATACTGCGGTAAAAATTGTTCGAGATGCAAAAAAAGACATGTTCTTGTGTGTTCCCTGTTTCATTTTACTATATTGCGCGCATAAAAACGTAGCCATATTCACTTTCTGTGTATGAGATTCCACGATTCGTCAAAGCGTTGACGATTGTTCGCACAGACTCGACCATTGTCTGCACGTGATCGTAGTAACTTCCGACCGCAACGAGTCCGCGCATCGGGTCGTCGAACATAAGCTCAAATGATTTTATGTCAGCAAGCACTGCGCTGATGCTGTTGAGAAGGGCAACATGCTGCGCTGTCATTTCTTGCGGAACAGAAACGCGCTCTGTTGCACTCAAAATCGCTGTGTAGTCGGCAACAATCGGCTTGAGTTTGAGCAATTCGCTCTTGTTCTCTCCTTCGAGCGCTACTTTGAGGATTTCCATTTCATTTTGGCCGCCTCCAGATGTGCCAGCAGCGAATGCTTGGCCCAACTCATTGCCATACGCCTTAAAATCGCTTGTTGCGGACACCTTGAGGCTGCTTTGGGTGTATTTTTTGGCATCCGTTTCGTTTAGCTTGCCTGCCACTGCCCGCTCAATGATTTTGTTTCGTGTTGATTCGTCAATAGGAAGACCAAGACGTTTTGCTTCGAGGTAGGATGCGAACAAGTCGCGACCAACCTGTGCTGTTTCGGTGTTGTCGAGGGCGACCTTGTTTTCACTGTTTGCTCCTGTGCCACTTTTGTTTTGTAGAGAGCTGGCAGTGATTGCATCGTTCGGCCCGGCTACTGCAGGGTTTCTGTTTGCATGCGCTTCGTCACCGTCGTTTGTACCGTCGCCGTCCGTGTCAGGCTTTTTTGGATCACTTCCCCACAGATTTTCCTCCCAGTTTTGAAGTCCATCGCTGTCATCGTCTTCGGAAGCGTTTTTTGCTAATGCATTCTGTACAACCTGGAGATTTTGATTGTTTCCATTTTGTGCGACTGTTTTTTGAGCAACTTTTTTAGAAAAATAAGCAGAAAATGCAACAGCACTGACACCAAACACACATGCAATAATTAAAAAAGCGATCTTTTTGCTTGGAAGACCTCGAATCATGCATAAATTATATCAAGGAACGCTTAAGAAACTTTTAGTATGTACTCTATATAAGGGGATAGCCCAAGGAGCAGCTCAAAATCGGTGTCGCAAGCAGATCTCGTCTAGCCGAGTTCAACGAAACCAATAAGTATTTCAGGCGTTTTTTCGATAACTTCCACTTCCCGACCAAATGTGCTGAAAATTCCGGAAAATGTGCCCTTTGCCGAACGAATGAGTGGTGTGTTGCTCTGGATTGCGCGGATCCTCGCAAGGTAGCTGTTGTATCGGGCAGCCCGCTCACTGTCAAAAATATTGTCATTACTTAAATTAACTAGTATTTGAGCCACTTTTTCTTCATTCATCGAATGGAGAACTTCAGAGCAGATGAGGGGTCGAAGTGTTGCATGCTGCGTGCTAAGGGTGTTTTGCTCTGAAACAGCACTTGCGTCGCTTGTTTCCCCTACACCTGTTTCCCCCGTGCTGCCCGCAGTAAGTGGCTCAATGTGTATTTTTTCAAGAAAACCAAAGCTTTTTTCGGTAAATGGGAGCAAAAACTGCTTATGGTATATGTCGATTATCCTTCCGTCCTCTATAGCAACCGCAGAATTGTGTCTGTTGCCTGATTTTGTCGTATGAAGGCCAAGAATAATGGTTTTATTTGGATTTTGGTGTGAGAAATCCATGAGTTTGTCGTAAATCGGCCCACTGTTGAGCGGTTTTTTTGTATTTTCATCCAAAACAAGTGTTGGAAAGACGTTTTCTGGCAGAAAAATGATCTGTGCATCCTCGTTTTCATTAGAAATCTCATGTAAAAGCTCAAATATGTGCTCTGAACCCTCTGAAGTCGTTAGTTCTTGTGTCGTAAGGTGTGGACTTATGATTGCAACGGCGATTTTTTGGCTAGAATATTGGTTTTTTTCAGATTTTGTTAATGAATACGCATGGATACTCACCACTGCAATGAGAATAGATACCAAAATGCCAGGAATATTGGTTCGCTGTTCGCTTTTTATTCGCAAAAACGTCCAAGTGTTGATGGATATTGCTATTGCGGTGAGCGTGTATACTCCGCCCCATGCCGCCATGGTTACAAAAATCCTGTTTTCTGCGAGCGGTTGGCCAAATGTTGCCCACTGAAGCCCTGCCAAAGCTTGGATCCGTACATATTCACCCATTATCCACACCGCAGGTATGCCGGCTATGGTGATGAGTTGCTTTATCCAAGCTGTTTGGATGCGGTTGCTCTGCGTATATATATAGAGTGAGAAGGTTGGTACAAAGGTTAGCATGCTACAGACCATAGCGAGGAGCAGTACGCCCAAAAGGTATACAAATCGCTGATGTTCCCAGAAAAATCCGCTCGTTATGGTCCACCACCATGTGTTTAGGGTAGATAAAGGGTATAAAACTACAAAAAAGTAGCCCAAACCGACCAAGAAGACACAGAGGACTTTTTTCCAGACACTCCACTCGCTCGCACGGTCGAGCGCAAAGAAAAGCGGCAAAAGACCAACAAAGACAAGAAACCAGAGTTTTGGAATAAGCGCGGGCGCAATAAGCACAAGAAACGAAACCACAAGCAGGCTTGCTGGTTTCAACAAAAACGAAAATTTCGATAGCAAAAGCGCTGCTCTGCTTTGTTGTGAGTCGCTGTTCACGATAGAATTCATTATATATGTACTCGGTTGTTTCTTTTTTCTTTTCTTTGGTTTTTATCGGTCTGTTTTTTGTCATGCCCGCTTTGCTTCCCTCTGGTGCAACAGCTCAGACCAACACAGTCACTCAGGTTTCGGGTGTTTCGGTAGATCTGCCGGGGAATATGTTCATGAGTGATTTGAGTGAAGGGTCGGAGGGTGTGGAGGTTCGCGAGCTTCAGCGCGTGCTCAACAGTGATCCTGAAACAATGATCTTTGGTACGGGCGCAGGATCTCCAGGAAAAGAATCTAACTTTTTTGGTCCAGCAACAGCAGACGCAGTAATTCGTTTTCAAAATAAATATGCGCAGGAAGTTTTGCGACCAGTGGGACTTTCGGCAGGTACTGGTTTTGTCGGTTTGTGGACACGACTCATGCTCAACAAAATAATTTCCACTCCGGCACGAAATACATCCACACAAACGGTTTCGACACAAAATGTTTCGACACAGACGACAGTGTCGTCACAGACACCGCAGACCATATTACCTACTTCGTTCGGCGTCACTGACCCTTCAGCAGATCCAGTGATCACAACTCCATCGCAATACTATGGTGAGGTCGGAGACAAAATTACTTTGTCGGGCGCAGGGTTTTCTTCGCGAGGAAACATAGTTCATATGGGGTCGAATGTTTCAATAAAAAATATTTCAGCAAAAAACCAAAATGAGCTTGAGTTCACCATACCTTCACAGGCGCGTCCTGGTAAGCACGAGATCACTGTCACAAACGCAGACAAAAAAACCTCATTCCCTATTTCTTTTATGGTCACTACGCCTAACGCTCCACTTCCAGTAGTCGAAAGCATATCTCCTGCACAGGCTGTGTTTGGCGAGAAAATAATTATTACTGGCAAAAATTTTAAGCCGACCGGAAACATGTTTGTCTCACATCTTGGTGTATACGATAACCTCCGCTCACCAGACGGCAAGACGATCGAACTCACAATCCCGTTGCCGGAATATTTGCAGACTGAGCATGAGCAACTTCAGAAAGTTTGGTTTGGTGACAAGGATAATTTGTACTGGCCAGTGCATGGGCGTGTGATTAACCTTAATGGAGTGAGTGATGATACTGACGCTGCACAGTTTATAATAAACCTATGATAAAAAAGTTTGCATTATTTCTAGCGGTGCTTGTGGTCGTGGCTGTCGGAGCATACTCAGTGATTCGGTTTACTGGTGGCCAGGCTGGTGTACCGTTCGGTGGTCGCGTGCTCAACTCTATTCCATGTACATGCAGTGGCAACTTCTTGCTCACGGTCTCTCCTCCAGTCGGTGGACAGTTCGTGTATTTCCCTGGCACGCAAGCGTTTGCAAATTTTAATCTCGGTCCTGCGTCGGGCATGTGGGCGCTTGGTATGTATACTCCGGGCGGTGTGTGTTTGCAGTTTGTAGGCAAAGGATGCGTACCATTCGGCGCACCAATCGGCACGATCAGTCCGATGGTCGGCACGTCACTTGCTTTCTAGTATTGGTTTCTAGTATTGATATTGCCTCACCGGGTCGCGCTACTTGGCGCTTTGGGTGTTTTGTAGGTTTGCACAAAGCTGAAACCATTGCTCGAGAGTCATGTCTTCCGCGCGAATGTCTTTGGATATTCCAAGTGTGGTGAATGCAGCTTCGAGCGCACCCTTTTCATACACGGTAGTCATATTGGAAATCATTTTTTTGCGTTTGTGAGCAAAGCCTGCATGAAGCGTGTCAAAAAAAACTTGCTCAGAGATGTTGTTTATCTGAAAATGCTGCTTTGAAATGTGTTCGATTGCAATAACTGCAGAGTCGACAGCGGGTGGCGGAAAGAAACTTCCGCGATTCACGACTGTCACCTTGCGCGGTGAGCTGTACGCCTTCACACTTATTGAAAGAAGACTTTCTTTTTTGTCTTGTGCGATGATGCGCTCCACAACTTCTTTTTGAAGGAGAAGAACCATGGCAAGTGGCATGGCAGTGTCGGGGATTTCGGATAAAAACTTTCGAATGAACTGTCCGGTGATGTAGTACGGCAGGTTCGCGACGATTTTGTATGGCCGAGCAATCGTGCTCGGATCGAACTCAAGTGCGTCCTGCTCGTATACAGAAAGTGTGCCGCCCGCTACTTCAGCTGCGAATGTGTTTTGGAGTTCGGGTATTAGGTTCGCGTCTTTTTCTACTGCGATCACGTGTGCGCCTGTGTCGAGTAATGCGCGGGTAAGTACTCCCCGACCTGGTCCAACCTCAAGTACAGTGTCACCGGGTTTGATCTCGGCTGCAGAAACAATCTTGAACACAGCGGCTTCTGATGTCAGGAAATGTTGACCGAGAGATTTTTTTGGAAAAAGATTTTTCATTGCTGCAAAGGGTTGCAAGGGGTTGCAAAGGCGAACCGATACTAGAACTCAATCGATCTGTCGTCGGATTCAAAATATGTGTCGCTGAATCTATTGAATGAGTTACGACTGACGTATATTTCTTTCTCTGTGTGCTCCTCAGGGATATCATACAAAAATTCTGACGGTGTGTGTGTTTCCTGCTGACCAAAAATCGTACGGAACTGCGCGTAGGTCAAAAATAGTTTTACACGAGCGCGTGTCAGTGCAACGTAGAACAGGCGACGCTCTTCCTCCGCGTTGTCTTCGCGAGCCTTTGCATTGCTCTCATTTCCGCGTCGACTGTGTGGGAACAAGTCCTGTTCGAGTCCGGTGATGAATACGTAGTCAAACTCAAGTCCTTTTGCTGCGTGCACGGTCATGAGTCGAACTGCCGCTTGCTTTTTACCCTCTGCGTCAGTCGCCTCTTCCTCAGCTGCAAGCGCAGCGTCGCCGAGAAACACTTCTATGCTCTCGCCTGGTTGCAGTTCGTCGTAACGCGCCGCGACCGTGACGAGCTCCATCAAGTTTTCTGTACGCTCGACGTCCTCCGAACCGCTTTCTTTGAACATGTCACCGAGGCCGGTTTCTTTGAGTACAAAGCGCATCGTGTCAGAAGCAGTTGAGCTTTTTGCTTTGTCGGCAATCCGATCAAGGAGAGAAAGAAACACGTCTACTTTTTTGCGAATAGCGGGGCTGATCTTGTCGCCTTGGCCGAGGCGGAGCTTTTCAACAGTTGCACCACCGATGCCACGCGCAGGCACGTTCACAATGCGAGTGATATCTGTCCACGAATCGCGATTGAGTGCTGCACGGACAAATGCGAGCGCATCCTTTACTTCTTTTCGCTCAAAGAACTTTGTGCCGACCATGGTGTATGGAATGCCTTGAGACATGAATGCTTCTTCGAGAATACGCGACTGGAAGTTGGCGCGATATAACACCGCGATTTCGTTTGGGCTGATGCCTCGCTCGATAAGTTCGCGAGTTTTTTCTGCGATGTAGTTTGCCTCGATGAGCTCGTTCCAGGCTTCGAACACACCGATTTTGTCCCCCACCCCCTTTCGAGTGAACAAATTTTTCTCAATGCGCACTTTGTTTTTGCGAATGATTTCGTTTGCGGCAGCGAGAATTGTTTTTGTCGAACGATAGTTTTCCTCAAGCAAAACAACTTTTGCTTTTGGGAAATCTTTCTCGAAACGTAAGATGTTGCTGATATCTGCCCCGCGCCACGAATAAATATTCTGGTCGGCGTCTCCGACGACACAGATATTGCGATGTGAATCAGAAAGAAGTCGAGCTATTTTGTACTGTACGGTGTTTGTATCCTGGTACTCATCGATATGTACGTATTTCCAAAGGTTCTGGTACATCTGTCGCACCTCCCCATTTTTCGAAAGCAGCTTCATCGATACGAGCAAAAGGTCGTCGAGGTCGAGTGATTTTTCTTCTGCGAGTTTTTTTTCGTATTCAGCCCACACACCAGCAACAATTTTTGGATAATAGTCCTCCCCGATTTTCTCTGCGTACTCGGCGGCTGTCATTCCTTTACTCTTTTCGCTCGAGATCGCATGCATGATTTTTGCTGGATCATACTGCTTGGGATCAAGGCTTCTGTTTACCAATGCTTCTTTGATAATTCTTTTTCCATCATTTTTGTCGACAATGGCAAAGAATCGCGGCAGGCCCAGCTCGCGATGGTTTTCTTTAATAATATGAACTCCAAGTGCGTGGAATGTATTAATGAATGGTTTGCGACCGGCGGCATACCCTTTTGCGAGTTCAGGGTCAGACTCGCAGAGTTTTTCGACACGTTCGCGCATTTCGCGCGCGGCTTTGTTGGTAAAGGTGATTGCGAGTATGTTTCTCGGATCGACGCCGCTTTTCATGAGATGAAAAATGCGATATGTGATTGTTTTTGTCTTTCCGGCACCCGCTCCAGCAACAATAAGAACCGGTCCTTCAGTCTGAAGAACTGCTTCGCGCTGCTTTTCGTTCAGGTCGTCAATAAAGTTCTTCATGAGTTCAAAAAAATTAGAAAGTAGCTACAAAACCGGCGATTGAATAAGAATATACTACACTAGATCTGGCAAATTTTATTAAATGGCTCAATAGAGCCGTTTTACAGCGATTATTTTGCAGTATCCCCAAGCAGTCACTTTGTTCATTGACCGAAAGCACCCCTGGCGTATAATAGTCGGGTACGAAATGATTGACGCAAAAATACGGCTCAACAGAGCCATATTTTTTTCAGAAGGCTGATTTATCATTAATCCTAGGCTTATTTTAGACTTTTCGAAAGTTAAGGGTTCGGGAGCTGTAATTCTCATCGTTTCTGCTTTAGCTGTCCCGACTACAATCTATTTTTCCCCAAAAACCGCCCATGCGAGTGTTTTTTCTTTTATCTCAAGTGTTTTGGCGGCAAAAGAACAGATAAATGAAGAAAATTCTGACAACAAATATAATTCTCAGAATATTGCCCTTCTTGAGGCTCCTGTAGTTACTCCTGGTGCAGGCAAGCTCGCTCTCGGTGGCGGTGACATTACTATTGTCGACAGTTCCGCTCTCGAGTACCAGGCTGAGTCTACTGGTGAGGCTCGCCCGAGCGATCAGATCAGTCTATATGTTGTGCATGAAGGCGATACACTTTCTCAGATCGCAAAGATGTTCAACGTAACCGTAAACACGATCGTGTGGGCAAACGAAATCAAAGACGGCGTTATCGCTCCTGGTCAAAACCTCATTATTCTTCCTGTTTCTGGAATTATTCATACCGTAAAGAAGGGTGACACGCTTCAGAGTATTGCAAAGCAGCACAACGGCGACCTCGAGGAAATCATTCAGTTCAACGATCTTGGTTCTGCTGCTGAGCTTGCAGTTGGTGCAGAGATCATTATTCCAAACGGCGATGCAACTCCTGCGACAAAAGCTGTCACAAACAGCAAGACCGTCGCTTCTGGTTACTATACTCGTCCACTTTCTAATGGTCGCAAGACACAGGGCATACACGGATACAACGGTGTCGACTTTGGTGTGCCGGTAGGCAGCAAGGTGTTTGCAGCTGCTGCGGGTAAGGTTATCGTCAGCAAGGCTGGTGGTTACAACGGCGGCTACGGAAACTACATCGTTATTTCACATTCAAACGGTACCCAGACACTGTATGCTCATTTGAGCCAGAATCTTGTTTCTGTTGGCACAAGTGTTTCTCAGGGACAAGCGATCGGCTACTCTGGTAACACCGGCCGCTCAACGGGCCCGCATCTCCACTTCGAAGTTCGTGGCGCAAAGAATCCATTTTAACTACTCGTTCTGCGATATTGAAATGACTCGAGCACATGCTCGGGTTTTATTTCGTCCGAATGTTCGAGGTCGGCAATTGTCCGGGCGACGCGCCATACACGGTGGTATCCCCGAAGCGAGAGGTTGAACGATTCAGCGCCACGAAGAAGCACGTCTGTTGCTTTCGAAGAAATGTTCGACAAAAGTGAAAGCTCTGTTGGTGTCAGGTCGGCATTGCATGACTGTGGTGTGCGAACGTTTTGTGCAGTGCATGCCTGAGTAATCCGACCAAGTGCTGTGCTACTTTCTTGTTGTATGCGCCGCTCCGCAACCTTTTTAAATTCAACCTCGCCGACATCAACAAACAAATCAATTCGATCAAGGATTGGTCCAGAAATTTTCTTTGTGTATCGGGCGATGTCTGTGGTACTGCATGAGCAGGTGCGTGTGGTGCTTTTTTGGTATCCGCACGGACACGGGTTCATTGCCGCAACAAGCAAAAAGTGTGCAGGAAAAGTGACCGAGCCTTTTGCTCTGATAATTTGAATTGAACGCGCTTCGAGTGGTTGACGAAGTGTTTCGATTACTCGCCGATCGAACTCTGGAAACTCATCGAGAAAAAGCACACCGCGATGCGCCAAAGTTATTTCTCCTGGTTGTGGAATATTTCCTCCACCAACGAGTGCTGAGTATGACGATGTGTGATGCGGTGATCGAAATGGTGGTTCGTACACGACATTGTTTGTAGCACCGGCTGCGGAGTGTATCGTCGTTACCTCAATCGCTTCATCCAAAGAAAGTTTTGGAAGTAAATTTCTGAGTGCTTGCGCAAGCATTGTTTTTCCGGTGCCCGGTGGTCCACACATGAGCAGGTTGTGCTTCCCCGCCGCAGATATTTCGATGGCGCGTTTTGCAAGTGGTTGATCAATAATTTCTTCAAGAAAATTATTTAATTTTGATTCTGAATTTGATTCCGGATTTTTTATCGGCGCACTTTCTTTTTGATTTTCTTCAACATGTTTTTTGTGGGTAATGTGTGGTGACTGTGATAGAAGCGCAACCGTTTCTTCGAGTGATGTGGTTGGAATTATTTCAAAACTTTTTCCCACAGCGTATGCTTTGATGATTGAAACTTCGTGTATGTTTTCTTCGGGAATAAAAATTTTTGTGAAGCCGCGCGCAAGTGCTTCCCGGGCAATACCCAGTGCTCCACGAATTTTTCTGACTTTGCCATCGAGTGAAAGTTCGCCAACAAACATCACTTTGTGTGGGTCGCATGTAACAAAAGATATTTCATCGCTTGCGTGCAGATATCCAACTGCCATCGCAAGGTCAAAGTGCGTCCCCTCTTTTCTGATATCGGCAGGTGCAAGAGAGATGACTACTCGCTGATTCTTTTGTTTGGGGGAAACGTAACCCGAATTTTTTATCGCAGCAGAAATTCTGTCGCGTGCTTCCTCAACTGCTTTGTCAGGTAAACCAACAATAGTGAAAGAATGTAGACCACGCGAAATATCTACCTCAACGTCAACGACTTGACCAGTCAGGTGAACGGATTGCCCACTATGTATTTTTGCGAAACCCATTTGTGAAACGACTAAACTACGAAGTCAACTCTCCGTGTAACGTGAGGGAATATAAGGGCCTAGTAGAGCCAAAAATTTCTCTCGTTAATCAGTGTTTCACAAGGGAAATAAAATTTTGCTTAAGAACGTATAAAGTTCCGAAAAACAATTTTGAGTTATTCCATGTCTGCTTTGCAGGTTGGTGCAGCGGGGTCAGCGCCAAGACGATCTGGTTCAATTTCTTTTCCGCAAATTTCACACACACCAAAGCCACTACCAGATTCAATTTTTTGTAGCGCTGATTTGATTTTGTTGTAACGAATTTCGAGGGGTTTGAGGATTGCGGTATTTTCTTCGTACTGATCAAACTTGTCACCGAGCTCGTTTGGATCTGAAGACAAAATATCTTGGTCTGCTGGTCGCGGTTCCCAGTCACCTGGGTTTTCAGGATTAACACGTCCGACAGATTGAAGTTCACTTTCGAGTTCACTTAATTCTTGCTCAAGTTTTTCTTTGTATGTGTTTGTGTTCATATTATTTATGTGATTTATACTATTTAATTTCTGCTACTTGTTTGTATTTTTATCTTACAATTCGTGATGAGAAAAATCGGTTTAATATTTCTGTGAATGCTGTTTCGTTCGTTGTGATGAGAAGATGTTTCTGATCGAGAAATGAATAAAGAAGTATTGCGTTTCCTGATGCGTCGCGAAGCACTCGAACATCTTTGTTTCGAATAATGTTGTCTTCAAACGTTCGACCGGATGTACTTGCCACTTTTTCTGCGGACAAGAACATGCTGCTTGTGTCGCTCACAATCGTTGGTTCCCACCGCAGCATGCCGTCAAACGCATTTTCAAAAGACGTGACTGTGATGAGGGTGAATGTTGCTGCACCAACATCTTGTCCGTGAAATCCGAGAAGCCATTCGTTTCCGAATGCGCGACGAAGTGTCGGCGGTGCGCTCGCTAGTGTGAGGTCAAAGAATCGAGCTGGTGTAATTTCTTTTTTTGCATCAGCAACTCCTTCAGATATTTGGAGTCGTGAAATAGATTGAGCGCCTGTGTTGTCGCGAGCGCGAAGAATTTCTTGTACGACGTCGGCACCAGTAAGTCCGGTGATATCTGCACTCACGCTTTTGTCGACCGTGATGAGTGCTGGCGCAACAGACACAACAGGCTCAGGTCTGTTTGCAGCAAAATAATAGATCGAACCAAACAACACGAGCCCGCCAACAATGAGTACAGCGCTCACAAGTATGGTTAGTCCGCCGCGGGTAAATTTTTCTGTGCGAACTTTGCGCTCGACTGCTGTGTCCGCCTTCGCCGCATCATCTGGCGCCGCCGCGCGCTTCTGTGCATCCTCGAGTTGTTTCTTTTGTTTTGCTGCGTTGATGCTTGCGACCGATGTGTCGTTTGTGCGGATCGCATCGGCAATGTCGCGCTCGTATGTTTGAAGTGTTTTTAAAATCGGATCGTATGTTTTTGTAGGCTGTTCGGAAGCTGGTGTTTGTGGAGGCGTTGTAGTATCCGCAGTTTGTTCTGGTTTGGTTGCCGGTTCGGTTGCGGGTTCGATTGTTGACTCGGCAGGCTTCGGCGAGAGAGCATCCTTGAATGTAGATCCAAGCTGTCGCTTCTCTTCCTTTTTTATCGCCGTGGTAACCTGCGATATTTCTTTGTCTTTGAACTCAAGTTCGTCGCTCATGGATCAATCATACCAAACAAAAAACCGACGACGAGTCGGATTTTTGTTTCGCACGGTTTTTGGTTTTAAATGTTACTTAAATATTGTCTGTGTCGGTGCCGCTTACCTGCGGAACTCCGTCATCACTACCACCCATATCTGAGTCTGAAGCGGAGTTTGCTTCTGGGTTGGTAGCAGACTTGTCTGACCCTGCTCCCCCGCGTCGTCGGAACGGTGTACGTCCGATGTTTCCACCCATGAGGTATTTGCGTGGATTTATATCGAGATCAAGGAAGTCGTCGGTTGCTTCGATGAGCTTTGATGAAGATGATTTGCCAAACGACACAACCTCCACCTGACAACCCTGGTTTTCCTGTAGATATTCGACGAGAGGCACGAAGTCGCCGTCACCTGTTACAAGAATGACGGTGTCGAGCTTTGGTGCGAGTTTGATTGCATCGACAGCAAGACCCACGTCCCAGTCGGCTTTTTTGGCACCACTAGAGAAAATCTGTAGATTTTTTGTCTTTGTTTCGATACCGACTTTGCTCAAGGCGTCGAAAAAGCCCTTCTCCTCACCTGACTCGGTGGTGATCACGTATGCAATAGCACGGATGAGAGTACGGCCCGCGAGCGCCTCTTTGACGATCTGGCCAAAGTTTACTTTTGATTTATAAAGATTTTTGCCGCTGTGATAAAGATTCTGTGTATCAATAAAAATACCCACACGCTGGCCCTTATGTTTAATAACTGACATATTGTTGGCCGAAAAACGGCCGAATTAGGAACTTTTTATGAAAAAATTCGAAAAATAGAACAAAACACTATTAAAAAGCAATAAAACTAAGCGCGCTTCTTCAAATTGAGCTTTTTCATGAGCTCGTTGAAGCGCTCAGGGTTCTTTTTCTGGAGGAAATTCATGTGGCGCTGACGATCAGCAACCATGCCCAAAAGTCCGCGGCGAGAGTGTAGATCCTTCTTGTTTTTGGTCAAATGAGCAGCTAATTGCTCCATTTTCTTGGTAATCAAGGCAATTTGAACCTCCGGAGAACCGGTGTCTTTGTCGTGAACGCGATGTTCGCCGATTGTCTTGGTCTTTTTTGTCTTAGTTAACATTGCCCTGCAAGGATAGCATTTGTAGGGGCTTTTTGCAAGGTTTTGGGCTGTAACCGGGGTTTTGCGGGTATTTTTCGTGTTTAATAGCCTTGTATAGCCGTTTTATATTGTTAAATGTGCGAATTCCTGTTTGCTGGCTTTCTTAAATAAAAACACCCTAGCTAAACTAGGGTGTGTGCTTCATCAGCAGTTGTCATTACTGGCTTTTGAGGCGTGCTCGATATTTTCCCAGAGCACTGTTTTCTTGATTTCAGGGAAGTCGGTGAGCACATAGCCGACAAATGTAGACAGATCTCGTGCAGCGCGGCATATGCTGGGCGCTACACGGAGTCTGGGATCCTGGTCCTTCACGACGATGATTTCGAATACCGCCTCTTGCTTTTGGTAAACACCCTCCTTTCCTCTACTGAGGTAGCATCCGATCGAAACCATTCTCATCGGCTCTTTCTTCCTTTTGCCTACGATTTTTATGGGTCTAAAACCCGTCTGAAGTTCCCAGTGCACCTTTATTTCTGGTGAGCTGGTCGTCTCATATCTGCGTTTGATGTCTGAGATTGAAGTCGGCACCTCTCTTTGCTGCAAGAGATGAATGAGTGTGACGAGTGTGTTGGTGAACGTTTGCGTTATTGCTTTGACGTTGGCCCAACCCGCACTGATAACCTCAATCGTTTCATCACCAATTTTGAGAAGGTCCTGATTACGTACCTGATCGCACATACATGTCTCCTTGTGATTGTTTCTGTCTGAACGAGCAATTGATTTCTTGGGGTATTTAAGCAGCGAGTTCGGCTTTTGTCAAAAGAAAAACCGCCTAGCTTGTGGGCTGGGTCGGTTAGTTTGCTGCTCTTACTTTCCACACTCTGGGCACTTTGAGAATGTGAATTCGCTCGCTGCTAGGTTGTAGCCGCAGCTTACGCAGAGATTGTTTGTTTTGCGGTATTTTTGTACAGCATCCCGAAATCTCTTAATCAAAAAATCAGTTAACAGGATCGACACGCCCCCAACTAGCAGTCCACACAATGTGTGAGTAAGGGTTTGCTTGAGAGCTCCGCCCGCAAGTATGATATTAGTAAATGATAAAAGAAGTATACCTGCAGATACTCCAACAAAAGCTTTGATTTTCCAGCCATGTTTACTTGGATCTTCTGAATCCCTGTAAATACGATAATTGGCCATATACAAACCCAGGATTAGCCAAAGCAACATCAGTGCGAGATATGTCAGCGAAAGGATGAGCATAAACACACAACCTCCTTCTTGTTAATATTCTATACTCTGCAAGTATTAAATAAAAAATAAATCATTTTGTCAAAAGATTATTGTGCGACACAGCGCGTGCTACAATTGAGAAGAATTTTTCGTATTCCCCATGAAACTCACCGACCTCAAACGACAATTTCTTGAATACACCGAGATCGAGCGTGGGCGTAGTCTCAAGACCGTCGAGAATTACGATCGCTACCTCACCCGCTTTTTTGAATACACCAAGATAGATAAACCAGAAAAAATCACCGAAGACGCAGTGCGCGAGTACCGTCTGTGGCTCAACCGTCAGCCTGCTGGGCCCAAAAGCATTCGAACAAAAGAGACGCTCAAAAAGAAGACTCAGAATTATTATTTGATCGCCCTGCGATCGTTTCTTAAATATTTACTGAAGCGCGACATCAAGTCTCTCTCCCCTGACAAAATCGAACTCGCCAAGACGCCGGAGCGCTCGCTTGATCTCATTTCTCATGCTGAGCTCGCTCGACTCATGAAAGCGCCAGAGGATGTTGGTGATGACACTTCGGAAACCGCGCTTCTCCGCTCACTTCGCGACAAAGCGATTCTTGAACTTCTCTTTTCTACCGGACTACGCGTGTCCGAGCTTTGTGCCCTGCCCCGAGACATCGATCTTTCTATCGACGAGCTGTCTGTTCGTGGAAAGGGTGAGAAAGTTCGTGTGGTGTTTATTTCTCCTGAGGCAAAAACAGCTGTAAAAAAATATCTTGCTGCGCGCAAGGATATGGACGATGCACTTTTTGTAAACTTCGGTCGTGCTGGCAAGGGTGGCGAAAAAAGTAAGGCGCAGACGATTCAGCTTACGCCGCGTTCCGTGGAGCGAATCATAAAACACTATGGGCTCAAGGCAGGAATTACAAAAAAAATTACACCGCATGTGATCCGTCACAGCTTCGCGACCGATCTTTTGCAAAACGGGGCTGATCTCCGCTCGGTCCAGATGATGCTTGGTCATGCGAACATTGCTACGACTCAGATATATACCCACATTACCGACAAGCAGCTCAAAGAGGTTCACAAGAAATTCCATAATAAGGGCTAAAATAGGCCATGCAGTGTTGCTTGACAGGCTCTATATATAGTGCTATTATAGACAAGTAAGGACGCGAAGAGAGACTTTTTAAGGAGTGCAAGGATGCAGACTCTCGTCACTGTCGGTATGTCCCTGTTCACTGAAAACATGATTTGGCTTTGGTTCGTTGCGGGTACTGCGGGATTCGTGGTTCACATGATCCACCGCCTGGCCGCAGAAACTTCTCGGATGTGCCGCACACGCACGAGCGAGACCACCCCACACTAGTACGTTGTTCGAAACTGTTCGCGCAAGACCACCCACCAGGTGGTCTTTTTCTTTTTTAATTTGACTTTGCTCTCTGTGGCGGTATTCTTTCGTCAGAATGTAATCGTGATGCAAGAAACACAGCTTTCAATACAAGAAAAGAGGAGCGTGTATGCAGACTCTCGCATATTTTGGTTTTGGTTGGGGTGACTATGTTGCGATTCCTTTCATTGGCGCCTATCTTCTTTGCCTTGTCGTGCTGATCGTCCGATCTGTTCTCGTTCTGCGGTCCAAGATGATTCGTCACAAGCCAGTGCGGCAAGTGGAGAATACGGCGCTCGAGTCGAGCGAAAGAACATTTGCTGTTGTGGACGGACCGTCCATCACGACCATCGATCGATTCATGGATGAAGTGGATGGTGATCCGGACGGCGTTCTTTTCGGTTTCTGGTTTACCCAGAAGAAGATTCCGATGCTTGTCGTGGTTGGTTGTGTTACACGGGTCAACAAATACTGCTCGTTTGCTCACCCTGACTTTACTCGGTGGCTCGAACGAGTTGATGTAGACACTGAGGTGTATCACATCACCGGCCAGAGCGAGGATCGCTCGGAGGATGTCGAAGTTCTGTATCAGTGTGACTGCTCTGGTCGCGGAGGTCGATCGCAAGGAATCATGCTTGTCCGTGATGCGGTGGCGTCTCCGGAGTCTCCTCCTGAACCGCTACCGCTGCTCAAACAGGGATCAGCGGCAGTACAAAAGTAGTTCGCAGATTGTTCAAACACGGGTCGCTTCGGCGGCCCGTTTTCTATACTTGGTTTCTGTGCACGGTTTTGGGGCGCTGTTTTTTTAATCTCGTCATTCTTTTTGGTTTCTATTTTGATATCATGAGCAGATGCGAATCATTTCATGGAATGTGAACGGTCTGCGTGCAATTCACAAGAAGGATAAATGGAATCAGATATTTGCCCTTGGACAAGACGGAGACAGCCCGGACATTTTTTGTTTGCAGGAAACTAAGGCAAATCCAGACCAACTTCCCCCAGAAGTGCGCAACCCAGCGGGCTATTTTTCCTATTTCGATCATCCAAAGGAGAAAAAGGGCTACAGTGGTGTTGCGATTTATTCAAAAGTTGAGCCAGAAAAGGTTCAGTATGAGATGGGAAACCCAACGCTCGACAACGAAGGTCGCCTTGTTGCTGTCTACTTCAAGGAGTTTGTGCTTATAAACGTCTACTTCCCCAACGGCGGCGGCGGTCCAGAGCGACTCCAGTACAAGCTCGATTTTTATGCTGAGTTTCTTAAATTTGTTCAAAAGGTACGCAAAACTCATAAAAAAGTTGTTTTTTGTGGAGATGTGAACACCGCACACCATGAAATCGACCTCGCTCGACCAAAGGAGAATGAAAAGAACACCGGCTTTCTTCCTATTGAACGTGAATGGATCGATGAGGTTGTTTCTACAGGTTATGTCGACACGTTCCGACACTTCTTCCCTGGGAAACATCAGGCATATACATATTGGGATCAAAAAACATTTGCTCGAGATAGGAATGTTGGTTGGCGCATTGATTATTTTTTCTGCAGCACGGAGCTACTTCCGCATGTGAAAAACGCTGGCATCATGGACGACGTTTTCGGTTCTGATCACTGTCCACTCTTTATTGATCTCGATCTTAAACACGAATAGGAATTTCATAAAAGACAAACTTATCCACAAGAAAATTAAAAATGTCCTTGATTGTCTTTTACGTTGACGGTACAGTAATACCAGAACGTTCAGTAGATGTCTTTTAGGTGCTTCCTCCCACTGGCAATCTAAAAACAAACGCTGGGCAATAGTTCTTTGGCATATTGTTCTTTTTTGTGTGTTGTTCTTTGTGGAGTCTGCAGGCTCCGAAAGGCAATTTGGTAAGCTACATTTTTGGGAATATATATCTCCAACCTATATCTAAATTTTAGAAACTAGGATATTTACCCACTGTGTACTCACTGGGCTGTACTTTCACAAACCGCTCAGGCAATCGCCTCGGCGGTTTTTTGTTTGCTGACTTTGACTTTTGGTCAATTTTGCCCAGAATGTACCCAGAATCCTGTACGAATGGGCAATAAAAATGGAGATGTACGATGTTTAGCTCACAATACCCACTGTTTGGTCAGGGGCCGGTGTCTGTGTCGTTGGTCAAAGACGTCTGGGGCGTTTACATGGGAATCTTTCTCCAGCTGTCCGCTATAGAGTTTCGGGCCGGTTCGGGGGCTAGTGCAAACGATTACTTTGGAGCCCGTGCATGGCTGGTGGCTGATGCGGTCGATGAGGAGTATCGCCTCCTTAGGCGGCAATTGATGGCCGCATCCCGCAATTCAGAGGAACAGGGTGAATTCAGTAGTGTGGGTGCTTCAGATTGTGAGCTTTTGGTCACTCACCCACTACCCCTATTGCCTCAGTATGATCTGAACTACAGCGAGCGGAGCAGTCTTGCATCCAATGAGAATATTGAGGTTGTTACGAGCATGATGCTTGATTACGCTGTGCTTTTCGGCTTTGTTCTCTCTCTTAAGGATTTGGTCGAATCATGCAGGGATCCTGTATGGGGTGTTTTGTTTCGCCCTTCCGTCATAAGTGCTGGTTCTTCTCACAATGAGGGTTGAAATACTCAAAAGCACCGCGATTTGCGGTGCTTTTCTTTAATAACTCTATTCTACCCAATGTTTTTTGCGAATTTCCTGAAGGATTTTCTCTTCTTCTTCGTTTTTTCGTTCTTTTGCGTCGCCGCCTATCTTTTTGAGCTCTTCGTCACTCATTTTTGCCATATTTTGAGCCACTTTTTGCAGAGTTTCAGTTTCGTTTTTGGTTGGATCCTCGAGCACTTCTTCCAAAAGGGCGTGCAAAATGAAGCCAATGCGCGGACCGGGTGGCTCATTGAGGGTTTCCATCACCCCCTTTCCGTCTATTTTGAGCATACCTACAGAAATTGGGTCACGCATCACCTCTTCGATCATTGCATGATACTTGCGCAGGCGGTACGGGCTTTCCTTTGGGCGGCCGGTGCCGATACGGTCACATGCGCGCACATCCATGAGCTCCCAGACGTTCTCCTTCCCTACGTTAGCAACCATGCGGCGCACGGCAGAGTGTGTGATCTGGGCAGTATCAGAGAAAAACATATGCCAACGGACGAGTTTGACCACCTTTTCTGTTAATTCATTCGGAAACTTGAGTCGCTCAAGGATTTTTTGTGTCATTCGGGCGCCCACCACCTCATGCCCGTAGAATGTGTAGTCTTTTTTGTCTGCTGCGAAGCGGCGTGTAGCGGGTTTACCAATGTCATGAAACAAAGCAGATAGTCTTGTAGAGAGCGGAAGCCCCTTTTTTGCCGCATGATCGAGGGATTTCAGTAAATGTGTCCATACGTCGAAAGAATGTGCCTGGTTTTGGTCCACACCACGTGCTGCTTCGAGTTCAGGGACGATGTATTTGAGTAAACCAAGCTCGTGACAAAGGGAAAGTGCGTCAGCAGGTGCATCTGTTTCGAGCATTTTGATGAATTCATCACGGATTCTCTCTTGAGAAATGTGAGAAAGCCCCTGGGATTCCTGGGAGATCGCCTTTTTGGTCTCCTCTTCTATCGTGAAGTCGAGCTGTGCAGCAAACCGAACAGCGCGGACTGTACGAAGTGCGTCCTCTGCAAAACGCTCACGAGGATTCCCTACTGCACGTACGTATCCGGATGCGAGATCTACCAAACCGCCATATAAATCAACGGTTTTTTCACTTTCTACATCGTATGCGATCGCATTTATAGTGAAATCTCGACGCATAAGGTCATCCTCAAGCTTTGTACTGAAGGACACCGCGTCTGGTCGTCGCTTATCAGAGTATGTAGATTCTGTCCGATACGGCGTGACCTCTACAACTTTCATTGTCGGGTCGATTTCTCCCCCATCTGTAGCAGTTTCGTTTACAACACCGACGGTACCGAAGCTATTTTCATAAAAAGTCTTTTCAAACGTAGCAATGATTTGGTCGGGCGTTGCATTCGTAGTCACGTCCCAATCCTTCGGTTTTTTTCCAAGAAAAAGATCACGCACACAGCCACCGATGAGATACGCTTCAAAACCGCCCGCCTTGAGCTTTGCGGTTACTTGCGACACTTCAGTCGGTATAACAAATTTCGCGCCTGAAATGCGATTCTGTTGCTTTACATGGCCCGATTTCATGTAAAAATCTTACCCCGCGTTTTGATTTTTGCCTAATGTTCAGTATAGTTCACTTATTGCACCCGTGGTGAAATGGATATCACAACGGTCTTCGGAACCGTTATTGTGGGTTCGAATCCTGCCGGGTGCACCAGCGGGGAGAGTTTCAGAAATGTATTCCTAAATAATCTTTTTCTGATATAATCTCCCCTATTGCGGGTATGGTTTAGTGGTAGAATACGTCCTTGCCAAGGACGGGACGCGAGTTCGATTCTCGCTACCCGCACACGATCTGTTTGTTCACAATGTTTACCTCCCCCTCAGTTTCCCTGTTCCCTACAGGACGTTATTCGTGAAACAAAGCGCCGACCGGTGCTTTGTTTGTTTAAATCCATGTCTTTATAGTATTTTGTCGCGTTACTTCTGCTGTCCTAGACCTATATTCATTGAGAAATCCCCAAAAACCCAGGTTTTTACTCAAAAACTGTGGATAACTCTGGGGACATGTGTATAAAAGACAAGTATTTTCCCTATAGATTGTCTTAAAAAGATTAAAAATGGCCTATATACTGGTTATAATATATGTTTCACGTGAAACGTACTACTTTAGACAAACTTAAGCATTATTTTAAGCCATATTTTGTATATTACCCATATTAATGGCTAATAATATATGTTTCATGAATAACATAACCGTTGGCGCGGGCAGTCGTTTGGACCGTTCTGCTGCTATTTTACGTACTTTAGAAGGAATAGGTGATATCGGACGACTTATTGGTAGACACAAGAGACTTCTTGGCGGTATAGGGGAGGCGTTAATCGTGAAACATCTTACCCAGCGCGGGTTTGTGCATGTTGAGTCAAACTACAGGAAGAAGGTGGGCGAAATAGATGTTGTAATGAGAAAGGATGAAACGATCCACTTCATAGAGGTAAAGACTGTTTCACGTGAAAATATAAGGGAAAGATTAAGGCACGTTAATCATGAAACACCTGTTAGTCGTGAAACAGGCAATCGAAAGGTTTATACTCAAAGATCAGTAAATTCGGTAAAATTAGCAAAGAATGGCAAATTCACCCCTGAGCAGAACGTTAGTCCGCAAAAAATGCGAAGAATGTCTCGAGTAATACAGATTTACCTTGAGGAGAAGGGGATTCAAGACAAAAAGTGGCAGTTTGATGTTGCTTCTGTCTATCTGGACCATAAGAATATGGTCGCTTGTATTCGTAGAATAGAAAACGTGCCTGTAGAGGCCTAGCACGATTGTCCTTTATGATATGTGGTCGGGGCGCCGGGATTCGAACCCGGAGTCACTTGATCCCAAGTCAAGCATGTTACCGTTACACTACACCCCGTATGTCCTTTAAAGGGTTCACATTGGATTAGCACTATGCAAATCCCTAAAATAACCATAGAATCGTAACACAAAGACGTAAATTCGGAAAATCGAAATAAAACATAATTAAATCAATGACAGGTCAACCAACAAAGAAATTTCAAAAGAAGCGTGAGGATTTTGTCTGTGAGAAATGTGGAACAGAGGTGGCGGGTACCGGTTTTACTAACCACTGTCCAAAATGTCTGTGGAGCAAGCATGTCGACAAAAATCCAGGAGACAGGGGAGAGTCCTGTGGTGGACTTATGCGACCTGTGAGCGTAGAGGGGACACAAATTCAGTACACCATCCTTTTTGTCTGTGAGAAGTGTGGTGCACAGAAAAAGAATAAGGTTTGGCCCGAAGACAATTTTGACGAAGTTTTGAAAGTTGCTCGAGCGAAGAAGCCGGAATAAGTGAACACGTGTTTGTGGTTCGAGAAGATGGTACACTGGACTCATGACGAAGCTGAATCTTAGGGAGCAGGCATTAAAGCTAAGAAAGGAAGGTTATTCATATCGGTATATCAAGGATAAGGTTGGAGTTTCTTTGGGCACACTGAGTGAGTGGTTGTTTCACGTGAAGTTTAGTCCAAACCAGGAGACTCTTGAGAGAATTGGAAAGGCGAGAGTCGCTGCAATGCTTTCAAAACATAAGAAGAAGGAGGAACAGATTAAAAGGGCGCTTTCTCTAGCAAAAAAGGATATCGGGTCAGTCACCGAAAGGGATGTGTTTATGCTTGGGCTCGGTATTTATATTGGTGAGGGTTCAAAGACTCACAACAATATTCGTGTGATTAATGCTGATCCGCGCGTAATTAGGTTTGTTATCGTATGGTTCAAATCAAAACTTCAGTTTAAAAATGAAAATTTTAGAGTTCGATTGCATCTGTATCCTGATAATAATGAAGAGGAGTGCTTGAGTTTCTGGTCAAAAAAACTTAATATTCCTAGGTCTCTGTTCCTGAAATCTCAGATTGATCTCAGAGAAGGGAAGAAGTCAAAGAAAGTCAGAAAACTTCCATATGGAACAGCCCATCTTTCTATTCGAAGCAATGGGAACGAGGAGCACGGAGTTTTTTTGGCGAGAAGAATAGCGGGTTGGATCGATGAGGTGCTCACATAAAATTGCGGGTGTAGTATAACGGCTATTATGGCTGCCTTCCAAGTAGCAGACGCGGGTTCGACTCCCGCCACCCGCACACTAAATGCACGAGTTGAACGTTTTAATTTTTGACACGGTGTAATTTTATATGTATTATCTGTCCGGATAGTTTTTGGTCAGCTGTGTCTGCTTGTTGCAGGCCGGTCAGCCATGCTTGAAAGGTAGGTTGTGTCATGAAGGATTCTCTGTTGGTTCGTGAAGGTGGTGTTGCAAGGATCTTTGGAACCTTGCTTATGAATGTTGATGCGTCGGACATCGCAGACGAGACAGTGAAGCAGGTACTGCATGATCCGCGCCGAGCGGGCAAGGAGTTCGGCCAGTTTCTCCGGAATGGCTGCAGAGTCGTTCAAGAGGTAAGGGGCTACTCGCCGTTCATGAGGGTTCAGCTTGGTGTTGATCCGAAAAGTGGCGACGAAATGCTCGATCAGATCACGAGCCTTGGAATGAAGCTTGCCAACGACTTCGCCATGCTCCTTGCTCCCAAGTGGTTTGCGGTCGAGCCTCAGCCATCTGAAGCTGACCTCGTGCGTGCAACCTTGGCAGACATTGGTTTCGTCAGAGCGGCGACGTATGTTGAGGTTTGTGAACGAATCCATCAGCTTGGCGGCAGTCTTTGTCCAAGCGAAACAGGACTCAGGGTCAGGATTGCGTATCAGAATCAGCCGATGAATGAGACACTCTACATCATGTCATCTTCAAACCTGCACCACAGCTCCTCGGTCTGCTTGCACGTGATCTTCTATGTGTCGCGCGATCTGCATGGACGATGGGTTGGTGTGAAAACATTCGGCGACACCGAGAAGTTGCTCCCGAAGCATGAGATCGTCTTTGTTCGAGGCAATTCCCAGCAAGCTGCCACGGTCTAGTTTCTTTGTGTGCTATGAGCCCCGCGTTCTCGCGGGGCTTTTTTTATAAACAAAAAACCGCCCAGTGGGCGGAATTTGTGTGCAATTCTTGAGAGTGAATTATTTCACTGCATCCTTGAGCGCTTTCGCTGCGCGGAATTTTGGAACGCGCATAGATGGAACGCTGATAGATTCGCCAGTTCGAGGGTTGCGAGCTTGGCGTGCAGCGCGTGTTTTTGTAGAGAAGATTCCAAGGCCGGCGATTGAAACTTCCTCGCCCTTCTTGAGAGTGTCGACGATGTTGTTGATCACAATGTCGACGATTTCTTCTGCTTGAACCTTGGTGCCGCCCAATTTTGTATGAACTGCTTCGATCAAACCTTGCTTATTCATAGTTTGAAATATTAGCGATTGTAATGATAGCGCCCGAAGCACTATATTCCCACTGCTTGTAGCGAGAAAACCTAGATTTTTCGGGCTTTTTCGCTCCTTATAATTATAGTACAGGGCTTTTTTGGTGCAATATGGCTAAAAACCAAGAAGAATGGTCTGGAAATAAGCCATTTATTCCACTTTCTATCGTGCAAACTCCACTGCGCGCATTTCGCGGATGACATTTACTTTGATTTCACCTGGATATTTGAGTTCGTTTTCGATCTTGAGTGCGATCTGGCGTGCCATGTCGCGAGCCTGCAAGTCGGACACCTGCTGAGGGTGTACGAAGACACGGATTTCGCGGCCTGCTTGGAGCGCGTATGACTTTTCTACGCCGCCAAATGAGTTTGCAACCGCTTCGATTTCACCCAAGCGCTTGAGATAGTTTTCTACAGTGTCGCGGCGTGCACCAGGGCGTCCACCAGAAATTGCGTCTGCCGTCTGTACGATGATCGACTCGATTGTTTCGTACGGATACTCGCCATGATGAGCCTGCATTGCTTTGATAACTTCTTCCGGAGCGTTGAATTTTTGCAAAATTCGTCGACCGATCTCGACGTGCGATCCTGCAACTTCGTGATCAACTGCTTTGCCAATGTCGTGGAGAAGGGCACCGGCCTTTGCTGTTGCTACGTTCGCGCCAAGCTCCTGTGCGAGCATGCCAGCAATGTGTGTGACCTCGATAGAATGCTGCAATACGTTTTGACCGTAGCTTGTGCGGAAGTGAAGGCGGCCGAGAATCGAAATGATTCGTGGGTCGAGGTTGAAGACGCCACATTCGTACGCAGCTTGTTCACCCTTTTCTTTAATTGTTTTGTCAATTTCAGTTTTTGCTTTTTCGACTGCTTCTTCGATTTTTGCTGGTTGGATGCGACCATCCTGGATCAAATGCTCGAGCGCAACGCGAGCGACCTGGCGACGCACTGGGTCAAAAGAAGAAATCGTGATCGCATCTGGTGTGTCGTCGACAATGAGTTCAACGCCCGTGGTTCGTTCGAATGCTTTGATATTTCGGCCTTCTTTTCCAATGATTTTCCCCTTCATTTCTTCTGAAGGAATCGGCACGGTGGTGGTCATAACCTCAGCAGATACAGAAGACGCAAGGCGCTGAATGATAGTAGCCAGTGTATCCTTTGCGAGGCGGTCAAGGCGATCGTTTGCGTGCATTTCGAGCTTGCGTGTGCGCACGATCAAATCCTCCTCGGCGTGTTTCTCGACGATTTCAAGAAGCAACTTTTTTGCTTCGTCATGGCTCAGTCCGGCAATTTTTTCGAGCTCTTTTGAGCGCTTTTCGAGGACGACGTCTGCCTTTTCGCGAATTTCTTTTATCTCTGCTGCTTTTTGCTTGATGTGTTCGACTTCGGTGTCGATGTCGACTTGGCGCTTATCTAGAAATTCCTCTTTTTTGATAATACGCTCTTCGGCTTTGGTAATGCGGTCTTCTTTTTCTTTGACGGCAACTTCTGTCTGACTGGTGATGATCTCGGCTTTTTCTTCGGCGTCTTTGGTAATTTTCTTTGCTTCTTCACGGGCATCAAGCATCATTTGCTTGATCTGGAGTTCCATCGATCCCTTTTTTCCAAGAGCGACGATCCAGCGCAAGAAATAACCAAAACCGATACCGATCAAACCAGCAAAACAGGCGAGTGCCAGGGCTAATTTAATTGACATACGGGTTGAAACCCGTTTCTGGATTTATGATTCTAGGTCAAAAACTTGTGGTGCTCGGTCATTTTCCTGTCTGAAGCGAATTCGTTGAGGTACAAGTTTAAGTTTTTGTAGAGGGAAAATCGGCGCAGCGGTCAAAGAAATCCGACGGAAAAAGGTCAGAATCGGCAGGGGAATCATTTGGATCAAGAAACGGATCATAATTAAAAATAAAGGTACGCCTTCAGTCTACGGTACGAGTGGGGGAATGTAAAGAAAAAACGCAAAAAGAAATCCCGCCAGCAGATGCCAGCGGGATGCGGTGACTCCACCCGACCATACCGCAAGGTCATCTGGAGTCGCCTAGAGAGTAAGGGGTTTAGATCACCTTGTCAACTACTCCGTATTTCTTTGCTTCGTCGGCGCTCATGAAGTAGTCGCGATCAACGTCTTTTTCGATCTGGGCGACAGGCTTGCCGGTGTAGTCAGCGAGCATTTTGTTGAGGCGTTCGCGGATTTTCAAAATCTGCTTAGCGGTGATTTCGATATCAGCAGCACGACCTTCAGCGCCACCCCATGGCTGATGGATCATGATTTCAGAGTTAGGAAGTGCAAAGCGTTTGCCTTTTTCACCCGCTGCAAGAATGATCGCTGCAGCAGATGCTGCCATACCGACGCAGACTGTCGAAACATTGTTTTTGATGTGGTTCATGGTGTCGACAATAGCGAGGCCGGCAGTCACGACGCCACCAGGGGAGTTGATGTAGAGACTAATGTCTTTCTTTGGATCCTCAGACTGGAGGAAAAGAAGTTGTGCGATGACAAGGTTCGCTGTTTCGTCGTTGATCGGACCACCAAGGAAAATAATGTTGTCTTTCAAAAGACGAGAGTAAATGTCGTATGCGCGCTCGCCGAACTGACCTTTGTCGATCACCATTGGTACCAGCATGCTTTTTGTTTCGTTATGTTTCGTCATAATAATTTTGAATATCCCGCACTGAAAATCGCACTAAAATTCGTGACGGCAGTATAACAGAAAGCGGGAATGAGCAAAACTTTATTAACAAACAAAATTCATCACTTACTTGAGTGCGTCCCAAATTCCATTATCTTGCTCGCCGTCTATTTTGAATATTGCCACTCCGCGCAACCCGAGTTCTTGGGCAAGCTCAACCTTTTGAGCTATCGCTTCTGCATCGCTCCACCAAACGACGTTGAATTTAAGTGTCTGGCCACTTGTGTTTGCGTATGCAAGCGCTTTGCTGCTGATCGTGTCGCCCGGGTTTGTGCTTCGTCGAGAGGTGCTTAGGCCAGCATTGAGAAATTCAAACGGAGACCCTTTTGGAATAAAGCTGAAACTGACTTCGCCTGCACCGTTTCTTATCGGACTCATTCTGTAGTCGCTGGCAATTTCAAGTGCCTTGCCTGGGTTCACTGCTTGCAGGTTTTGGTATGCCTTGAACTGATTTGGAGAAACAGTCACCACCCATTCTCGGCCGTATGTTGGAATTCCAAGGAAAATTTTGTTTTTTGGGATCGATTGCGACATGAGCGCGATAACTTTTCGTACCCATGCTGGATCAGAAACGGGAATATAGGGCGCCCCCATACGTGCACCGTTCAAGTCGAAGTCGATACGCTGCTGGTCGTATGCCATTATTTTGACCTGGTCACAGACAATACCGATAGAAGGCAGGTCGTTTGCGTATTCGAGTGGATTCGGAATCTTGAGAAAGGCTGATTCGGGTGGCGTGCGTGCTTCTATTGTGCACGACAAGTCTTTGTCACCCAAAGCAACTTTAAGCTGAAGCAAAAAGAGAGAAAAATAAAGGCGAGTCTCGGCCCATTTACCCTCGTAATCAATGTCGACACCGTCGTATTTGCCACGCTCAACGATAGAAACGATTGCGTCGACATGTTTCTGTCGGGCTGCGTCGTTGCTTAAAACCGCATGAATTTTTTGACCATTGCTCCACATAACGGTAGGAATCACACGGACATCTTCGTTGCGAGCGGTGCGGATCAGTCGCTGCCAAGTCGATTTTTTTAATCCTGCGAGGTCAGAAAGCGTGCCGTCGTCTTTAACAGAAAATGCGAACGGGTTAATTTCATTAAATGTTTCGATATGAGTGCGCGCATCTCGCGAACCTGCGCTCGCAGCCCAATAGGGAATCCAGCCGGAAACCTCGAGCGGTGCGGTTTGTGCGTGGAGGACAGGAGAAAACATGTGCAAAACAACACCTGCGACCAAAATAAATGCTGGAATACGGGCTGAGAATAATTTTTTCATGGGTTTTTGTTACCTAACTATACTATGTGACGTACATGGAGACGTACGTAAGGTCGCTTGATTGCGGCCGGATAACTCGGCATACTTACTCCCATGCGAATCCACCGATTTTTTATAGAACAAACACTGCCCTCACAGGGCCGTATTGTTATTGCAAACGACGATCTGGCGCACCAGTGGCGCAACGTGTTGCGTTTTCAGGTAGGGCATGAGGTGATCCTGTTTGATAATTCCGGCAAAGAATTTCGAGCAACGATTCACTCTCTCACAAACCGCGAGGCCGAAGTCGAGATTTTGGACGTTGTTGATCGTACCAATAAAAACAATCCCGCCGGCTCTGGTGGAGACGGATCCTCTAAACCTTCTGTGTATTTGTATCTTTCGCTTGCAAAACGGGATTCTTTCGAATGGACATTAGAAAAAGGAACTGAGCTCGGTGTTTCTGGTTTTGTGCCTGTTCTCTCTGAGCGGAGCGAAAAAAAGACCGTTCGACTCGATCGTTCGCAGGATATTGTGACTGAAGCAAGTGAGCAGTCTGGCCGAGTGACGGTGCCGACGGTAACCGACCAGGTTACGCTCGAACAAGCCCTTGCGCAGGTTTGTGCTATGCCTCAGGCATTTTCCTTTGCACTTGACCCCCGCGGCTCCACTCTCAACATGTCAGAGCTCCAGCGGGACTTTGCTGACATTCACGGCAATCGACTAAATATCTTTATCGGCCCAGAAGGCGGCTTTAGTCCTGCCGAAATTGCTCTCTTTAAAACAGCTCGTATTCCTGTTTTTTCGATTGGTGAACAGGTGCTCCGTGCAGAAACAGCGGCCATAGCCGCTGCATCAATCTTCCTTCTTTCGTATTAGTCGGCTTTGAGTCCGGCTTCTTTTTCGAGAAGTTCAAAAACCATTCCGTTTTTGAGCTGGTTTTCTACAAACATACGTACGCTAAATCGATCCGCACCTTTGTGATGCGAAACGATATGCTCGACTTCTTTCTTCACCTTTTCTTCATCAAGTTCAATTTTTTCTTCACGGGCAATGTGCTTCAAAACAAGCTCAAGTCGGGCTCGGCGCTCAGCGCTCGGTCGCCACTCGGTTTGGATTTCTTGTTCAGTTTTCTGCACAGCTTTCAAATAGTCAGCAAACGACATGCCGCTGTGTTCGACATCATGTTTGAAGCGGTTGGTCATGGTTTCAAGTTCTGATTCGATGAACACATCAGGAACTTCGAATTTTGCTTCAGCGATAAGCTTTTCTGCGATCGCACCACGGCGTTTTTCCCGAACCTCTTGTTTTTTATGTTCAGCAATATTTTTGCGTGTGTGCTCGCGGAAATCAGCAACGCTCTTAAAATCGCCGAATTGTTTTACAAAGTCGTCATTTACTTCCGGTAGGATTTTCTTTTTTTCAGTTTCCGATTTTTCTGCTTCAGTGCCGGTTTCTGTGGTGCTTTCTTCGCTCGCTGCAACTTCCACCGCAAGGCGCTTTCTAAGGTCTTCGATCACAGTATCGATCTCTGCTTCTTCGACAGTTTCAGGAGCATCTTTTACATCTGCAGCAGCAGTTTTTGCGATTTTCTTATATTCAATATCCTTAATCTCAGGCATCACATCAGTTTCCATAGTGAAACCAAGTGGGTTGTCAGCGGCAAGTTTGGTAACAGTAATCTGCGGGTATCCGATAGGGCGGAATCCTTCTGCTTCAGCTTTATCTTTGATGATCTCGTGATACACATCTTCAAGGGCAATACCGGCTGCTCGTTCGAGAATTTTCATTTCACCGACGTGCTTTTCTACCATGTGTTTTGGGGCTTTTCCTACTCGAAAGCCAGGAACCTCGGCAACTTTGATTGTTTCCTCGAGGGTTTCGTTGTGAACCTTTTTTAGTGCAGCGGCAGTTACTTCGCCAGTGATTTTGATTCTGGACTTCGGTAACTTTTCGATAGTAATATTTTGATACATTTTTTCGGCCATATTCTTTTTATTTATTGTTCGGCTAGTCTACACAGAGGAGCCGGTCTTTGCAAACAAAAACCACGTACTGAGTACGTGGTTTTTGCATAGGATCAGCCGTATGTTTCAGGGTTTAGATTGCGTCAACGCTATCGATATCCGACTCATCGAACGCATTAAGATCTGCTTCGATAGATGCTGTATCGTCTGAAGCACTTTGGGTTTGAATTTCTGGTGACGGCTCAACGCTTTCGTCTTCAAGAAGAGATGCTCCTTGATCACTCGGGTTTTCGCTTCGATTCATCCAGAAGTAGACTCCACCGAGAAGAATAACAACGAGGATAACAACGAGGCCAATAACAGGACCTACCGGCTTGTCATGTGATGACTGTGTCGGTTGGTTGTTTGTAGCCGACGGGTTTTGTGTATTTGAGTTGTTCATGAACTGATCCATTGGTTTGCTTTGTTAGTGTTCTTGATAATAACTAGTCTACTTTTACCTCGCTATTTACCTCAGATTTTATCACACCAGTTGGCTTTACATCATCGTTCTGTCCAGGCTTAAGGTTTGAGATTGCTTGAGCGAGGTACTTATGAGCTGCTTTGAAGTGTGTCTTTGCCTCCTGAATATACTTGAATGTTTGAGGGAAAGAAGTTTTTTCGTCTCGGATCTGAGCGGCCATCATTCCTACAAGCTCTGCAGGTGTTGGGTTGGTGTATACATTTTTATCATCTGACCAGCATCGATTCTTGTTTGTTTCATCGAGCTTGCCACCGTTCTCAACACACTTGTTGTATTCAGCTTCGCCAGTAGTGATTGTGACACCACGGTCGTTTGTAACTGAAACGCTTGGGATAGGACGAGTGTATTCAGAATTGAATGCCTTTGAAGCAGCGTCAATTGATTCCTTTCCAAGTTTTAGTTCTGTGCGTGCAGAAGCAACAAGTTTTGCACTTACTGAAGTCTCAATTCCTTGTTCCTTAAGTTTTGCAATTCGAGAATCTACTCGGTCTGCAAGGGTAGAGATGCGGTCATAAATACCCTGAAGATTTGCAACTACTCGTTTGAAGTAATTTGCGTAGATAAGGTGGAAGTTTGACGACATTTTCTGCTCAAACACTTTGCGGTCGTCATCTTTCTTGTCTGTGTCTTTTGTGTCTTCAGTTTTCTTTATGTCGTTGCGGGTGTCGAGTTTTTTCTCGAGCATTGCTTTTCGGTCAATTTCATATTGCTCAAGTGTCTTTTTTGCATCGATTGTGGCCTGGCTGTAGTTGAATGCTTTACGAAGACCAATTTGAAAATTTTCTTCGCTCTGGGCATAACATTCACGACGCTCTCGCTCGCCAAGTTTTGCACAGCGCTCGTTTTCTAGTTTGAGTGCGGCTTCGAGTTCAGCACGGACTTTTGCGTCTATGCTTTGTCGGAGGACGGGCACTTCGAGCTTGCCGTTTGCATCAGCTTTGATTTCGGTGCGAGTTTCTACTTTTTTGACCGGTTCGCCATAACCAGGAGCGTATCCTGTCTCTGTGCGGTTTGTTTCGGCTTGGACAATCGGTCCAACCAAAAGAGTGGCAGCAATGACAGCAAACGCAGCGGTTTTAATAAATGTTTTCATAAATATAAATGTAATGATAAAACTACTAATCTTTTAATCGGATCAACACTACTGACGTACTGGCATATATTGTATTACACGCTTCTATAATGTGAAAACTTGATGTGGAAACAGGATGCGAAAACTAGTCTGTTTCGACAGAAGTTTCAGCTACCTGAGTAACGGTTGTGGTTTTTGGGATAATCTCAAGGCTATTGTTTGCTTGTACAAGTTTTGTTTGCGCTCTTTTGAGATTTTCTCTTGCTCGGTCGATGTTTTCAAATGTAATCGTGAAAGGAGTTCCATGTGTTCTTATGCCATACATGAGTAAAGCAACCTCTTCCGCTGGGGTAGGGTTGATATGTACTGTGTTGCCCAGTACACAACGTCTCGAATTTTCTATCATGAGCACGCCACCATTTTGGATACAGTTGTCGTAGGATTCTTTACTTGTGACTAGAGCATTGCCGTTTTCGTTGATAACGATCAAGCTTGTGGTTGGACCAGCCTCAGTTGTTTCGCGTCTGTAGCTCTCCAAGGTGTTGTTGATAGAGTTTTGTGCTTCCTTAATATCTATCTTTGCCTCAGTGAGCAATTGTGCAGATGTTGAGGTGTCGACACCCTGGTTTGTGAGATTTTCTATTTTTTCTTCTATTTCACGTGCAAATGTGTTTTGAGCTTCGTATACCGAGCGAAGGTTTGGAATAACCTTGTCTATATAAGAAAAGAAATAATCGGGGATTGGATTTACTCGGTTCTGGACGACCTGAGTGGAACCCTTTGATTCTGCTGCCTTCTTTGATTTCGAATTTTTTGCAACCTTTTTTAAACAAGCGGACTTTTGCTTTTTACTTAGTTTTGCACACTTTGATTTCTCAGATTTGATCTCTGAACTGACTTTTCCAAGATTATTAGGGGAATCATTGTTTGTGTTTTTTGCTTGTACAAAGCCTGTTGTACTAAAAAATAGAGTAATCACTGCAAACCCGGTAATGGTGAACTGTATAAGTTTTTTCATAATGGAAGACATCAATGATAAAGAAATGCTTATCAAGACAGAAAACGAATTCACCCAGATTATATTACAAATTCCTATTTTTCCCCCGTTTCTACTTTTTCCCGTACTTTTGTTTGTAGAGTTCTTGGCCCTTTTGGAATGCAGCGATTGCGTCTTTCTTTGGCATAAAGCCTTTTACTTCGACGACTTTGTTCTGGAGTTTCTTGTAGGTTGAGTAGAAATGTTCGATTTCCTTTACGGTGTGAGGGTTGATGTCAGCGAGATCCTTTGTGTTGTCCCAGCGAGGATCGTCAACAGGCACTGCGATGATTTTTGCATCAGAGTCACCAGAGTCGATCATGTCCATGACAGCAACAGGGCGAACGCGAACCAAAATACCTGGCATGAGAGGGTGTGTGGTGAGTACGACAACGTCTACAGGATCACCGTCGTCCCAGAGGGTTTGTGGTACGAAGCCGTAGTCAAAGGGGAAGTCCTGGGCAGTATGAGCGACGCGGTCGAGTGCGATCATGCCGGTTTCTTTGTCGACTTCGTATTTATTTTTTGAACCCTTGTTGATTTCGATGATGACGTTGATCTTTTCATCGGTACCCGGAGCAATGTCGTGCCACAAATTACTCATGTTTTTTGATTTAGATTTTATTATTTTACTTCGTCGATGCTGTTTTCTGACTCTGTAGCTGCGTCTGCTTCGGCAATTTGTTCGCCTTTAACAGACTGAATGTCGATTTTCCAACCAGTGAGCTTTGCTGCAAGGCGGACGTTCTGGCCACCTTTACCAATAGCAAGTGATTGCTGATCTTCGCTTACAGTGACCATGGCGATTTTTTCAGCATCATTGAGCTCCACAGAGATAATCTTAGCAGGAGAAAGGGAATCCTCGACAAATTTCTTTTGATCAGATGACCATTCGATGATGTCGATCTTCTCGCCGCCGAGCTCGCTCATGACAGTTGTAACGCGAACGCCGCGCTGACCAACCATAGAACCAACAGGGTCAATGTGGCTGTCGCTTGAGGTGACGGCGATTTTGGTACGAGAGCCAGCTTCGCGTGCAACTGCCTTTACTGAAACACTCCCTGCAACGATTTCTGGAGTTTCGAGTTCAAAGAGCTTCTCGAGGAATTTTGGATGAGAACGAGAAAGGCGAAGGAAAATGCCGCGAGGAGACTCTTCTACTTTGTAGAGATATGCGCGGACACGCTCGCCTTGGTTGTAACGCTCGCCAGGAATCTGGTCTTCGTAAGACAAAATACCAGTAGCGCGACCCATGTCGACAAAAATATTGCCGCGCTCGATGCGCTGCACGGTACCCATGACAATTTTGCCTTCTTGCTGGCCGTATTCTTTCAAGACTGCAGTTTTCTCTGCTTCGCGAATCTTTTGGATGATGACCTGCTTTGCTGTCTGAGAAGCGATGCGGCCGTAGTCCTCTTTGTTGTCGAGAGGGAAGATGATTTCGTCACCGAGGTTGGCGTCACGCTTGATTTTCTTTGCATCAGCGAGGAGCATGTGGTGTTCTGGATTGAAAATGTCTTTTTCGATCTCTTCACCAGCAGCATTTATGTAGGTTTTTGCTTCGTCGTCGTTTGTCGGGTCAAAGACTACGGTTGAGTCGTCTACGACAACTTTTACCTGTACGAACTCGGTTTTGCCGGTGTTCATGTCGAACTTAGCGCGAACAATCTGGCCTTTTTGGCCATATTCTTTCTTGTACGCAGTAGCAAGCGCCATCTCGATCGCCTCGATGACTTTTTCTTTTGCTATACCGCGCTCTTGTTCGAGCTGTTCGAGCACAGAATTGATGATTTTTAGATCCAACATGTGATTTTTGATTAATATTTGATTTTTTGGAGTTTTTTAGCTGATTTTTCCAAAAAAACAGTCCGCCCCGAGGGCGAACTTCTTGATTTCAAGGTTATCAGAATAAAATCGTTTTGTCTAGGGCGCGTGAAATGCGGGTTATCCCCATTAATTGTATGCAAATTCAATCGTGAACGTGTGCGCGTGATAAACTTTGAGTAGTTGTAAAGCAATGGTGTATTCCTTTGTAAAAGAAAATAAATTGATGGTCGCGCTTGCGATCGTACTTGCGGTTATTGCTGGTGTCTCTACACTTTGGGATTTTCAGACAAAGGCGTCTGCTCAGGGAAATGGCAACAATAATCAGGCCAGCGAAGAAGAGGATGAGGGAAATGGGAATGGGAATCAAGTCTCAGCCGGCGAACTCTGTGGTTTTGCTTGGGGAGCCGAAGGCGCATCCATTTCATCTGGTTCTCGGAACGGCGTGGGTTGGGTGAGCTTCAATAGTCAGGATTGCGACCCAAACGATAATGGTGCTTTTGATGATGGCGTTCCTGGTTGCCCATCAAATGGAACAACTTTTCATGAATATCACGTGAGTGTTAACTCAGGTAGGTACCTCGAAGGATATGCATGGAGTAGTAATCTCGGCTGGCTCAAGTTTGATGAAAGTTTTATGGGCCCAAGTGGAGCGGGTAATAGCACCTCGAATCATGGTGCAAGGATTCAAAACGAAAGCGGTAATTCTAATGTAAGAGGTTGGGCACGTTTTTGCGAAGGAACAGATCCAGATAATTGTAGTGGAACTTCTCGTACAGATGGTTGGGATGGCTGGGTGAGTTTGGAAGGAAGCGGCACACAAAGTGGTAGTTATGGTGTTACGTATACAGAATCAACACAAAAATTCGCCGGCTACTCATGGGGTGGGCCGGTTGTGGGTTGGCTCAAATGGGACCAGACGGATGGAAGGGGTGTTAGGTATTGTATGACACCAAACGTGACCCCAAGTCTTTTCGCTGTTCCTTCAAGTGGTGCAGCGCCATTGTCACCCGTAGTTTTGACTGCTGAAGTGATTCCGGCTGATTCCAATGCAAAATATAGATTTGCTTGTACTGACAGTGACTCACTTTATCCAGCTCCACCAGCCCAAGGTCAGTCTTCATCTTCATACACTTGTACAAACAAATACCCAACAGCAAACACCACCTACACGGCCCGTGTCGAAGTGACTTCGAACAGTCAGACTGCAACTGCATACACAACAGTAACTACCGATTCTGACGGTGGTCCTGGTCCGAGTAGTGGTGCGCTTAGTGTGTCGTGTCAGATTGTAGAGAATCCACCATATGTTATCGGTAGCCAGGTTGCTATTAATCGTCCTGCGGTGTGGCGTGCAGATGCTACACCTACCGGCAGTATAGTTGCACCGTATACATATACATTTGAATTCGATGACAATAACGACGGTACATTTGGTGGGGCGGGTGATCAGTCAAATTATGTGACAACAACATCAAATCTTTTTGCTGACGCAGAACGAGTCTATCGTCTTCTCGGTAGGAAGTCGGTGCGGGCAACTGTTCAGGATTCTACTTCTCCAACAGCGGCATCTGCGGTGTGTGCAGCAGCAAACGTAACCGTCGTTGTTACTCCTCGTATAATCGAATTTTAAAATATGGAACCAAAACATCACAGTAAAGTAATGATTGTTATAGTTGTTTTGATTGTGGTTGTTGTGCTTGGGCTTGGTGTGGCTGCAGTTTTTGGAAAAAGAAAAGTATCGCCACAACCAGCAGTGGTGGATACTCGTACCGATAGGGAGCGTTTGATAGATGAAATGTCTGCAGGGAAGATTGGAACATTTGATTCAGTCGTAGCGAATGAGCTCCGAGCGTCAATGACTGCTGGATCTGCAGCTTCACGAACTGCACGAGATCGGGCGTTGCTGATCGAGTCCATGAGCGCAGTTGAAATTTAAAAATTATTGGCATTACAAATATGAAAAACAAAACCCAAATCTTTAATACGGTAAAAGTTATTATTCTTGCTTTTGTTCTCGCAACCGGCTTGCAATATGTTGCCGCCCAGTCTTGGTCTGCTCCAACAGGTTCTCCGCCTGGAAACAATACGTATGCTCCAATCAATGAAGGAACAAGTGGGCAGATCAAGTACGGCGGTTTGACCGTTGGAGCAGGAACTAATCCTGTGCCAACTATTGGGCTCAAGGTGGAAAATGGAAATTTTTATGTGCAAAGTGGACTGGCTGGGATCGGTAGTACTAATTTAACAAGTGGTGTAAGAATGACTGTTGCCAGCGACTTGTCAGATCTGAACACACTCTTTACTTCGGGTAGAGGTGCTTCTTACATACAAGTAAAAAGTGGAAATGGAAGCAATTTGGTCGGTGTAAATGCTGGAGGTCCATGGATAGGTGGTTACGAAACAACCCTGCCGCTTAGTTTTAAGGTAAACGACGCTATCAAAATGAGTATTAATAATTCAGGTATTGTTGAAATCCCAATTCCGGGACAGTTGAAGATCCCAAGCGGTGCGGGTGCAAATAAGGTGCTTACTTCTGATGCAAGTGGTAATGCTTCATGGCAGCCTGTTGGCGCCCCAGCAACACCAACGACAGTGATGGCTGAGTATTCTACTGTCGATGAGTCACATAATCCCCCATATGTGTTTCCTCAGGGTTTTAGTAACAGAATCGCATCATGTCCATCTGGTAAGGTTCTTGTGAGTTGTACGGGAGGTATGGTGCGCGAGGGTGTGGGTGATGCCGATGACAATGAAGCTCATTTAATTGTTCCTAATACGTCAAACAATAGTTGTACGATTTACTACGAATCAGATCCAGGCGATGCTATTACAGCGCGTGTGTATGCGTTCTGTATGTAGTCGTTCCTATTCTCCTAGTTTTCAAAAGATTTGGTACCAAAACCCGCTTGCCGCGGGTTTTGTGTTGCTGGGTAAAGGGGGGTGTTTGATCTTAACTACTTGAGAAATTTTCCACTTCCCTCGGAGGGACGTTTATGGCGACAGTCCCGGAGAGGGAAGTGGAAAATTTCTCTGATATAATTAAGAAAAGTTTATGCACGTTGAAGAAAAACAGCTTAAAGATTTTATTCTCGACTCAGGCCTCGTGTCGAAAAGCGCTTTATCTGAGTCAGAAAAACGCGCCAAAGAAACAGGGCAGAGTATCGGTGATGTGCTCGTGTCCGATGGGGCAATGAATGAAAACGATTTGCGTCGTATTCAGGCAAGTATCATCGGTGTACCATTTATTGATCTCAAAGGTGAGCATTTGGATTTTGAAGTTCTCTCGCTCATTCCTGAGCCGATTGCGCGTAACCACAACATCGTGGCGTTTCGTCGCACTACAGACTCGCTCGAAGTCGCCATGCTCGATACTGACGATTTGCCAGCAATTGATTTTATTAAAAAGAAAGTTGGGCTCAAGATTTTGCCGCGATACACAGACAGTGAGTCGATCAAAAGCGCTTTGCTTCAGTATCAAAAAAGTCTTAAGGCTGAGTTCGGTGATTTGATTCAAAAGGAAGCGGGTACGATCAAGACTATCGCAGAGGATGCGGGTGAGGACGGCGCCTCAGAGGGGGATTTGAAAAAGCTGGCAGAGGATTTGCCGGTGGTGCGCATTGTCGACACGCTTTTGAAACATGCGATTATCCAGAACGCATCTGATATTCATATTGAACCACTCGAAGAGCAGCTTATTGTTCGATACCGTATCGACGGACTCCTTCGTGATGCGATGGTGTTACCCAAAAATGTGATTTCAAGCATTGCGGCGCGTATAAAAGTGCTTTCGAATCTGAAACTCGACGAAAAGCGTTTGCCACAGGACGGGCGCTTCAAGATTGACCTCAATGGCGAAAAGATTTCGTTCCGTGTGTCGACACTGCCGACATACTACGGCGAGAAGGTTGTCATGCGTGTATTGCGCGAATCAGTTTCTGGACTCACGCTTGAAGGTCTTGGTTTCCATGGAGAGGCGCTTGAGCGCATTCACAAAGCAATGAACCTCACCACAGGCATGATCCTCACCACTGGCCCAACTGGAAGCGGTAAAACAACGACGCTCTACACGATGCTCGATATTTTGAATACGCCCGATGTGAATATTTCTACAATCGAAGATCCGATCGAGTATCAGATGAACCGAGTGAATCAAACACAGGTAAAAAGTGAAATCGGACTTACGTTCGGCGCTGGTCTGCGCACATTGGTGCGTCAGGACCCGGACATCATCATGGTGGGTGAAATTCGTGATACCGAAACCGCTTCTTTGGCGATCAACGCATCGCTCACTGGTCACTTGGTGCTCTCTACTCTCCACACCAACTCCGCTGCGGGCGCATTACCGCGTTTGGTGGACATGCATGCTGAACCGTTTCTCATCGTGTCTACGGTGCAGATTATTATCGGTCAGCGTTTGGTGCGCAAGCTGACAGACAAGAAGGAAAAATACTTCATGACCGAGGCAGAGCTCAAAACACTTTCTGAGTCGGTGGATATGGATCGCGTGCTTCGTGCACTCAAAGATGAAAAGGTCGTTGATCCAAAAGCGACCTGGGAGAAGATCCCGTTCTACCGCCCAAAGGTTGGTGTGAATGGTGTGGTAGCTGAGGACGCGTTTTCTGGTCGTGTTGGTATATATGAAGTAATGAAGATGTCTGCGGCCGTGAAGGAGCTTGTCATGCAAGGCAAAACAGACAAGGAGCTCGAAGTGCAAGCAAAAAAGGAGGGCATGCTCACGATGATCGAGGACGGTGTGTTCAAAGCAGTTCAGGGACTCACGACGATTGAGGAAATTTTGCGTGTGGTTTCTGAATAGTGTCGAGGTGTTGGGAGCAATTTATATATTGAAACAATGAAATTTAAAATTAATGCAGTGCGGGCGGGCGGTGAGAAATATTCTGATGTGCGCGAAGCAACAAACAAGCTCGCGCTTTTTGAGCAAGTGCGCAAAGAAGGTGGAACAGTGACAAGTGTAGAAGAGGTGAGGGAGAGTCGAGTCGCAAGTGGTTCGATAAAGCTGCCCGGCTTTCTCGGTACATTGAGTCTCACTGGTACGGTCAAAATGGCTGATCGAATTCAGTTTGCAAAAAATCTCGGTGTGATGATCGAGGCTGGGTTGCCGATGACGCGCGCGATCAATGTCATGGAACGCCAGACCAAAAGCAAACCTTTTAAAAAAGTTCTCGTTTCGATTAATGAAAGTATTGGTAAGGGTGAGGCGCTTTCTGTAGCAATGGAAAAACATCCAGAAACGTTTTCAAAACTTTTTGTTTCTATGGTTCGTGCCGGCGAGGAGTCGGGAAGTCTCACCACAGCGCTCAAGTCTGTCGGTAGTCAGCTCGAAAAGGCCCATCTTTTGACCAAGAAAATCCGTGGCGCAATGATCTATCCAGCTATTATCGTTTCGATCATGATTGCAATCGCTATTCTTATGCTCACGATGGTTGTGCCGACGCTTTCGAGTGTGTTCAAAGAGCTCGATGTTGAGCTACCTCTCATGACACGTGTAGTTATTGGCGCTTCTGATTTTATGAAATCAAATGTGCTCATTGTTCTCGGCGCGTTGCTGCTTGCTGCTGTTGGGGTGATGTATTGGGCAAAAACAAAACAGGGTAAGCGCACGCTCGATGCGACCATGCTCCGTGTGCCGATCGTGAATACGATTGTCAAAGAAGCGAATGCGGCCCGTACTGCACGCACGATGGCGTCGCTTCTCACTGCGGGTGTCGACATTTTGGTTGCGCTCAAGATTTCTGGGGAGGTTGTTCAGAATGTGTTTTATAAAGAAGTGATACAGAAGGCTGCTGAGGCTGTAGAGAAGGGAAAGCAGATTTCGGCGATTTTTATGGCAGAAGAAAAATTGTACCCAGCATTTGTCGGAGAAATGACAAGTATTGGAGAAGAAACTGGTCAGCTTTCGCATATGTATTCAAACTTGGCTGACTATTATGAAAATGAAGTCGAGCAAAAAACAAAAGACCTTTCAACAGTTATTGAACCGTTTCTTATGGTCTTCATCGGTATTGCAGTAGGATTTTTTGCGGTGTCGATGTTGTCACCGATTTACTCACTTGTTGACGTTATTTAAAAAGAAAAATGGGCGCGGGATTGTCTTGCGTGGGGGATATGGCGCACGTCGGGGTTTCAACTTGGTTGAGCTTCTGATCGGTGCGGCGATCTTTTTGGTGATCGCAACGAGTATATACGGTGCATACAACGCAGTGATTCAGGTGATCTCGGCTTCGCGAGCAAAGATTATTGCAATGGATCTTGCGAATGAGCGATTTGAGCTTATTCGAAACTTGCCATATGACGATGTGGGTATTTCTGGTTCGATTCCAAACGGTATTCTCGCGCATGTTGAGTCATTTAGCCGAAGTGGTTTTGATTTTATTGCGACGACAACGATTCGAAATATCGATGATCCGTTCGATGGCACGATCGGTGGTTCTCCGAACGATCTTTCTCCTGCGGATTCGCGCCTTGTGGAGATCGAGATTGGTTGTCAGTTGTGCAAAAATTTTCCTCCATTGTTTGTAAACTCGCGGATTGCACCAAAAAATCTTGAAACTGCATCGACGAACGGTGCGTTGTTCGTGCGCGTGTTTGATGCAAACGGTCAGCCGGTCGAAGGTGCGTCAGTGCATATTGAAAACACTCAAGCGAGTCCGGATATTACGATAGACGACGTCACGAATACGAGCGGTATGCTGCAGATCGTTGATGCGCCGCCTGGTGTGAATGCGTATGAGATTACGGTGACAAAATCTGGTTACACCACTGACAGAACATATACACCAGGGGACGCTGCGAATCCGAACCCACTGATGCCACATGCAACGGTGGTCATTCAGCAGGTGACTCAGGTTAGTTTTGTTATCGACAGAGCGAGCACGATGAATATTTCGAGCATGAGTAACACCTGTGTAGCTGTTGGTGGAGTTGATTTCAGTATTCAGGGCACGAAGCTTATCGGTACTACGCCAGACGTGCTTAAGTTTGACCAAACAACAGTGACGAATGGCTCGGGTGACAAGACGCTTTCTGGTTTGGAATGGGATACGTATCCGATCACACTTACTGATGCAACGTACGATCTCATCGGCACGAATCCAATTTTCCCAATCACATTGCCGCAAGATACGAACCAAGATGTGAAGCTCATTGTCGCTGCGAAGGATCCGTCGACACTTCTTGTCGTGGTGAAGGATACATCGACAGGTCTACCACTCGAAAACGCAACCGTGCGACTCGAGAGGTCTGGCTATGATGAAACTCAGGTAACAGAGCGCGGATTTGTAACTCAAACAGACTGGTCGGGTGGAGGTGGACAGGCAACGTCGTCTGACCCTGCGCAGTACTTTGACTCGACGAATGTTGAGACCAGTGGCCCAGCAGGAGAGGTGAAGCTCAATGGTTCGTTTGGTGTATACGATGCGTCTGGCTCGCTCGAATCATCGACATTTGATATTGGTTCAGCAAGTAACTTTCATCAGTTGTTTTGGTTGCCTGCGGACCAGCCGGTTGATACAGGTGCTGATAGTGTAAAAATGCAGATCGCTTCAAACAATGATGCGGCTACATGGAACTTTTTGGGACCAGACGGTACGGGTGCCACATATTATTCGAGTCCGACGTCGGATATCGGCTCAGCGCATGCTGGTACACGGTATGTGAGGTATAAACTATTTTTGAGCACAGCGAGCTCGACACTGACACCAAACGTTTCGGATGTGTCTGCAACATACTCGTCACAATGTGTGCCGCCAGGACAGGTTGCATTCACCGGTCTTGCAAACGGTACGTATACGCTCACCGTGAGTCGGTCGGGCTACCAGGACTACAACGCGCAGGTAAGCGTTGATAGTTCTTGGCAACAGGAAGAGGTGTCGATGTTGCCCGAGTAATATCACATGATCAAAAAAACATGATCAACAATTTTCAAAAAAACCGTGGATTTTCTTTGGCAGAACTTATTGTTTCGGTCGGCATTTTTGGCATACTCGCAACGGTCGTTACTCTTTTTGGAAAGGATATTTTTTCTTTTAATGCATATGTGCAGTCTGACCTCGGTATCCAGATGGAAAGTCGGCGAGCGATTGTGACTATGATTTCCGAAATGCGCGAGATGACACCGTCGAGCCTTGGTTCGTATCCGATCGCGGCGGCAGCAACATCGAGCATTACATTTTATTCAGACATCGACAGCGATTCGCAAAAAGAGCAGGTGAGATACTACATACAGGGTACACAAGTGAAGAAAAGCGTTATTGAGCCGTCTGGTAGTCCAGTAAACTACAACGGCACACCGGCAGTGAGTACTGTTGTATCAAATCTTGCCAACGGCACATCGACAGCGCTTTTTCAGTACTACGATACAAACTATGCGGGCACAACCACACCACTTACTATTCCGGTGTCTGTTGCTTCTGTAAAACTTGTTAAAATTACAATGAACGTACCACGAAAACTTTTGAATCACGCAACTTCGTCGACGCCACTCGTGATCACATCGCAGGTAACGATTCGTAATTTGAAAGATAATTTATAAAAATTGTATGAATATTAAGCTCGACTATATGCTGTGCCACATGGGGAAGCGTCGTGGCTTTATGATAATTCATTCGCTTATTTTTGGTGCGATCGCAACTATCGTGGTCAGTGCACTCGTGACATGGGCAGGGGTGAACTTGAAGGCGTCGCGCAACGCCGTGCATCGTGAGCAAGCTATACAGATAGCAGAAGCGGGTATCGATTATTATCGCTGGCATCTCGCGCATGCGCCGCAGGACTTTCAGGACGGTACTGGTCAGCCGGGGCCGTACGAGCATGATTTTTATGACAAAGACGATGTGTTGATCGGTTCATACACACTCGACATTACTCCACCTGAGACTGGTTCTACGATTGTAACGATAGAGTCGACAGGTAGAACACTCGCTAGTCCAGACAGTGAGCGCACGATTCGCACCACGCTGGCGATCCCGTCGATGGCAAAGTTTGCTTTTGTGTCAAACAGCGATATGCGTTTTGGTGTTGGAACAGAAGTATTCGGACCGATTCACTCAAACGGCGGTATTCGTTTCGACGGTCTTGCTCATAACATTATTAGTAGTGCTCGCGACAGCTATGATGACCCCGATCATTCTGGTGCTGTGGAGTTCGGTGTGCATACACATGTGAATGCGCCGCCAGGAAACGGCACGAACGATACGTTTCGGGCAAGCGAAGCGCCGCCAACATCTCCTGTACCGACTCGTTCCGATGTGTTCGAAGCTGGCCGACAGTTTCCAGTTGCTGCTGTTGATTTTGTCGGTTTGACGAGTGATCTCGCCCAGATCAAAGCAGATGCACAGGCGAGTGGACAGTATTTCGCTGCATCTGGTGCGCTTGGTTACAAAATCACATTTAACCCTGTTTCGGGGACGGACACATTTACCGTGCAGCGCGTCAACACGTTGCGATCTGCTCCGAGCGGGTGCACAAACACAGCAAACCAAACAGGCTGGGGAACATGGAGTATTGCAACAAACGGTGGCGCGCTTACGACTATCGGCACATACAACATTCCGGCGAATGGTTTGATTTTCGTCGAGGACAACGTGTGGGTAGAAGGGACGATTAGTGATTCGCGAGTAACTTTGGCCTCAGGCAGGTTCCCAGACAATGCATCTACTCGCACAAGTATTACCGTGAACGAGGATTTGAATTACACAAACACTGACGGTGATGATGTTATTGCGCTTATTGCTCAGAACAACATCAATGTTGGCCTTTTTAGTGCAGACACACTCGATATTGATGCGGCACTTATGGCTCAGAACGGTCGAGTTGGACGCTTTTTCTACGAAACAGATTGTGAATCTGGTTCAAATGAATATTGGCACCGAAATACGCTCAATCTCTATGGCATGATCGCTACAAACCAACGCTACGGCTTTACATACACCGGTTCAAGTCATAACTGCGGAGGTTCAATAGGAAGTATCGGAAGTGGGTATTGTGCCCGAAATATTACCTATGATGCCAACCTTCTGTACGGTCCGCCACCAAGTTTCCCCCTTACTTCTGACCAGTACACAACTATTTCTTGGGAAGAAATCTAAATCCTGTCTAAATTCCACCTAAGTCCTATAGAGCTTCCGCCCAGGCCCCGTGCGGGTAGGGGTGCGTGATACAATATCGGAATGAAAAACCGAAAGATTGTTGTTGCAAACTGGAAAATGAATCCAGAATCGCCCGAGGTAGCCCGAGCGACATTTCTAGGTATCCGTCGCGCTGTTCTTAAGCTCAAAAAAACTGACGTCGTCGTCTGTCCGCCCACGCTTTACTTTGCTCCACTTGCAAAGTTGGCTGCAAAGAAAGTGTTTGTTGGCTTGCAGAATGTGTTTTGGGAGAATACGGGTTCATTTACCGGTGAGACTGGAGCGTCTATGGCAGTGACCTCGGGTGCGCAGTATGTGATCATCGGGCATTCTGAGCGACGGGCGCTTGGCGAAACTCCAGAACTCATCAACAAAAAGCTCCTCGCTGCGTTTCGCGAAGGACTCAATGTGATTCTGTGCGTGGGGGAGAAAGAACACGATGCGCAGGGTCAGTATCTTTCATTTGTAAAAGAGCAACTCGCTTCTGCGCTTGCTGGTATTCAAAAAAAATATGTTGAGAATCTGATCATCGCCTACGAACCGATCTGGGCGATTGGCAAAAATGATTATGAGGCAATGAAGGGCAATGACATGCACGAAATGCTTCTGTATATCCGAAAGGTTCTCACTGAAATGCTTGGCCGTGAATACGCGGACACGATACCGGTGCTCTACGGCGGTTCAGTCAACGCAATGAACACTTCCGACATTGTTGGCAATGGTCATGTCGACGGACTTCTTGTTGGTCGGCAAAGTCTCGATCCTGCACAGTTCAAAGATATTCTTACTATTGTTGATTCATTCGCTGTTCAGAACAAACATGCTTAAAAGTATTGCCGAAGCCACTGGTCTCAAAGGGAAGCGCGTATTGTTGCGACTCGACCTCAACGTGCCGATTCAGCGCGGTGTGATTACCGATGACTTTCGTATTCAGTCTGTACTTCCAACGATCAACTTGCTCCGTGATGCTGGTGCAAAGGTAATCATTGTGAGCCATATTGAAGGAAAGAAAAACGGGGGTGGGAAGGGGGCGGCGGGTAAAGGTGCAAAATTTGCCGCAGATACACTGAAGCCAGTTGCTGATTACCTGATTGCAAAGAAAGTTCCGCTTACGTTTGCGCCGAAGCTTTTTGTGTCGGCAGCGCAGAAAGAACTTGATGCGATGCGAGACGGTGATGTGCTCATGTTTGAGAATCTTCGTGTAAACAAAGGCGAAACAGAGAACAACGACCAGTTTGCAGAGAAGCTTGCAGCTATGGCCGAGGTGTATGTGAACGAAGCGTTTCCGGTCTCGCATCGTGCGCATGCGTCTATTGTCGGTGTGCCCAAGTTTTTGCCGAGTTATGCGGGGCCGATTTTTATGCGTGAAGTTGCTCAGCTCGGACGCGCGTTCAAACCCGAGAAGCCATTTCTTTTTATTTTGGGTGGTGCGAAGTTTGATACAAAGATGCCGCTTATTAAAAAGTTTATTGATTCTGCGGATTTTCTATTTATCGGCGGGGCGCTGGCGAATGATTTTTATAAAGAGCGCGGGCTTGAGGTGGGTGAGTCTACGGTTTCGGGTGGGGACTATCATTTGTCGGAGCTTTTGGATACAAAAAAAGTATTTATTCCTTCTGATGTCGTCACGATTCAAGCTGGCATAGAGGGTACACTCGGTCGCAAGACAAAAGTTCCAGAGCGCGTCGCTCAGAACGAGCGTATTCTTGATCTCGGTACACAGTCGCTCGCTCAACTCGAAAGGTTGGTCAGTCGTTCTCGATTTATTCTCTGGAATGGACCACTCGGTGACTACGAAGAAGGTTTTTCTGAAGGAACAAAGAAGTTGGCAGAAATTATTTCAAAGGCGAATGCGCACTCTGTGGTGGGTGGAGGTGACACTGTTGCGGCCATCCGCACGCTCGGTCTTATGGATAAATTTACTTTTGTTTCTACTGGCGGTGGCGCAATGCTTGATTTTCTTGCGAACGAAACACTACCTGGCATCGAGGCACTTCAGGAATCCAAGTAATTGCAATTGTAAATTTTTGTAACCACAATAAAGATTGTTTAAAAAAGAAAAACCCCGACCTTTCGGGCGGGGATTGGGCTGGTCAGGGTTGACCGGCGAGGACGGGGTGGTGGTGTCGGCATGAGCTGGCACCTTTTCGCATTTGCGGATCGCGCAGACAATGCCGTGGAGCGCACGGTCGCTCACTGCTCGCAGACGAGCGGTGGGTGACAGGCACGGACAGCTCAAGTCTTCGATCACACCACGCAAACCACGGGCACCGACTGGATCGGTCTTGATGCGGCTTTCAAGCCACACACAAACGGATTCCAAACGCATAGGACTCCTTTCCTGTAAGGCGTTAGTGCTGTGTTTCGACACAACAAAGATCAACTGTCAACATTATAGGACATTATGCCAGTGTAGTCAAGTGGTCAATTCGGCCCTTATTTTTGCAAGGTTTCCCTCAAAGTCCTTCTTGTCTCCGGGTGCTTTTTCTGGATCGGGGTATATCCATATATGTGCGTGAGGCACGTCCTCGCCAGTGATGCGAGACAGTACCATTTCAACACCAAAGGCTTTCTGCTCTGCTTTTGCAATGGTTCGAGCGATTTCAAAGTACTCGCCGACGTTGGGCACATCCCATACCCAGCGATGATGAGTCTTTGGAATAACTTGCACGTGGCCAGGCGCGCGCGGGTTGATATCAAGAAACGCTACGAAGTTGTCGTCCTCGTAGACTTTATGAGCTGGAATCTCGCCAGCAATTATTTTGCAGAATACGCAGTTGGTATTGTCCATACGTACATAATAGCCGATTCGATATAATCAAGCGATGCCAAAACACAGCACTGTCCACGCACCCCTTCTCAAAAAATTGCTCGACCGCCGAGGGCTCTCTGATCCAGAAACCGCAGATCTTTTTTTGAACCCAAACTATGAGCGCGACATTCACGATCCGTTTTTAATGAAAGATATGGACAGGGCCGTGGATCGAGTGATGTCTGCGATCGAGTCGAACAAAGGCGGGCAAGCAGGGGAGAAGCAGGAAAAAATTGTCATATACAGCGACTACGATGCTGATGGTATTCCTGGCGCGGTTGTGCTCCATGATTTTTTTAAAAAAATTGGCTTCACGAATTTTGAAAATTATATTCCTGACCGACATGAAGAAGGTTTCGGTGTAAATCTTGATGCGGTAGAGACAATAGCGGCAGGGGGAGCAACACTTATTATCACGATCGACTGCGGCATCACCGATGTGTTGCCGATCACGCGCGCCAAAGAACTCGGTATTGATACGATTATTACCGATCATCACGAACCAAACGGCGACATTCCACCTGCATATGCGATTTTGAATCCAAAGCAATCAGACTGCGCGTATCCGTTCAAGTTTCTTTGTGGTGCTGGGGTGATATACAAATTCGTTCAGGCAATGATTCGAAAAAACGCCGAGAGGGATTTGGCTCAGCGCTGGCCAGTGACGCCTGGTTGGGAAAAATGGCTTCTCGACATGGTTGGTTTGGCTACGCTCTCTGATATGGTGCCGCTTACGGGGGAGAACCGCGTGTTTGCATACTACGGTCTCACTGTGCTCAGGAAGTCGCCACGACTTGGACTCATGAAGCTTCTCCGTGAGACGCGCACCAACCAGCGCATGATGACCGAAGATGACATTGGGTTCACGGTTACGCCGCGTATCAATGCAGCGTCGCGCATGGGTGTGCCGCACGATGCGTTCGAGCTTCTCGCAACAAGCGACGAGATCCGTGCCGGCGAGCTCGTTTCGCATCTCAATAAAATAAATGATGAACGCAAAGGTTTGGTGGCTGCAATTACCAAAGAGGTTCGTCAAACAATTTCTACTCGAGAAAAGGAGGGGCGACTGCGTGAGGTGATCGTCATGGGACATACGCACTGGCGCCCGACGGTGCTCGGACTCGTGGCAAATAGTCTCAAAGACGACCATGACCGACCTGTGTTCATGTGGGGCAAGGACGGCGGACCGATGATCAAGGGCTCGTGTCGGTCTGATGGGCGAGTGAGTGTTGTTGATCTCATGGATGCGAGTCGGCATCTGTTTATTCATTTTGGTGGTCACAAAATGTCTGGTGGTTTTGCGATCGAGCAGGAAAAGCTCCATGTGCTCGAGGATGCACTTTCTGATACGTATAAAAAAATAATCACCGATGCGTCGGCGCAAGGGCTCATCGCATCTTCGCTCGAAACGGTCGAAGACGAGCTCAGTGTCGACGACATTAGTTGGGGTACATATGATGTGATAGAAAAAATGGCGCCGTATGGAGTTGGTAATCCAAAACCTGTTTTTTTGGTTAAACAAGTGCGAGTGACAAAAGCAAAGCCGTTTGGACAAACCAAAAACCATATGGAGATCAGCTTCGAAAATTCCGTCGGAGATTCATTCAATGCAATTTCTTTTTTTACTAAAGCGAATGATCCGCTCAAACTGCTCAAGCCCGGAGATGTGATCAATCTCAAAGCCACGCTTGAGAAGTCGTTTTTCAAAAGATATCCAGAGTTGCGGTTGAGGATAATCGGGGTTTGTGAGTAAATGGAATACGTAAACGGAATACAATCAAACACATGTCACACACAGCAAACACAACAGGGAGTATAAAAATTTTTACTGACGGATCGTCGCGCGGTAACCCAGGCCGAGGTGGATGGGGAGCGGTGGTGCTTCACGAACACGAAACAGTGAGCACAGTCACCGAGCTCGGTGGTGCAGAAGCTCATACGACCAACAATCGCATGGAACTTCAGGCGGTAATTGGCGCTTTAGATCTTCTTAAGAAAAATTTGCTGGGAGATATGGCAGACGTGTTCGGTGTTCCACCAGTGACTATTTATACTGATTCAAAATATGTGTTGCGTGGTGCTACGGAGTGGCTCTCTGGCTGGGAGGCGGGAGGGTGGCGCACAGCTGGCAAAACCGAAGTCATGAACAAAGACTTGTGGCAGGACTTCTCGGTACTTTTCAAAGCTTTTCCCAAGAAAACAATTTCTTGGCATTTGCTCGCTGGTCATGTTGGTGTGCCGGGCAATGAGCGGGCGGATGTGATTGCGACGGAGTTTGCCGATAGTCTTTCTAATGGCGATGCGCCGGAGCTTTTTGATGGACAGCTTGCAGAATATCAAGAAAAATTTGGTATCGACCTTCTCAATATTTCTCATGACACAGAGCAAAAAGAGAAACGCTCTGGCGCAAAGGAACGTTCGCGTGCCAAGGCGTATTCGTACGTGAGCATGGTTGGCGGGAAAATTTTAATACACAAGACATGGGCAGAGTGTGAAGCGCGCGTAAAGGGCACAAAAGGCGCGAAGTACAAAAAATCTTTGAGTCCGGACGACGAGGTTGCGGTGATCGAGGAGTTCGAAAAGGTTTCGAAAAAATAACTTAAGCAAAATTAATTTTTTCTTGAGGGGTGTTGTGTCAGATTCTCTGGGTGAATTTCCGCGAACACATTTTATATGTAGTTGTATTTGGCTTTGCAGGAGGGATTGTTGCATGTTCAGTTTTTGAATTGAGTTTTCGTTTGGCAACGGTTTTTTTCGTCGTGAACATTGCTTTGTGGATGGTGTTTGTATTGGCGTGTAGATTTTTCGGAAAGCAAACAAAAAGTCTGTTTATACTTTTCCTCATTTTTGTTGTTGCCTTTACTGCAGGCTATTTTCGAAATAGTCTCACAATATATTTGCATGAACGACGTGTCGTGCTTGATGATTTTGTAAATGAAAAGGTCACCATCACCGGTGTTTTGGTTGAAGATCAGGAGCGACGCGACTTCAACACCCGACTCACAGTTCGGGTAAGGGAAGTGGAGGGAAAGGAAATTGCTCGACCCGCATGGTGGAAGTTTGGGTTTGGTTTGTCTCAGCCGAAGATTCTCGCGACCACAAACAATCCAAAAACATTTCAGTATGGTGATGTTGTGAGAATCCGTGGGCAGCTTGTGCGCCCTGAGAATTTTTATACCGATACTGGTCGCGAATTTGATTATGTTGGGTACCTCGAGTCGAATGATATTGCGTTTTTGACCAAGAACGTTTCTGTTGAAGTGCTCGGTCGCGAGCCGCCGAGCAGGATTCTGTCTGGGCTATTTTTTGCAAAACGGAAGTTTGTGCAGTCGCTTGGAAATATGTTACCCGAGCCGCACAGCTCGCTCGCTGCGGGGATTCTGATCGACGGTAAGCAGTCCATAAACGGCGAGCTTCAAGAAAAATTTCAGAGAACCGGCCTGATTCACATCGTTGTGTTGTCGGGGTCGAATGTGTCGATCGTCGCAAATGCGATCGGACAGGCATTTTCATTTTTGCCGAGAACACTCGGTTTGGCTTCAGCGAGCGTGGGTATCGTTGTATTCGCAATGATTACTGGCGCATCATCGACAATTGTTCGTGCGTCGATCATGGCGATTTTGGTTCTACTTTCCAAATTTTCAATTAAAAAATACGACCCGGCGCGTGGGCTTTTTATCGCTTCCTTTCTCATGCTTGCTCACAATCCGACAATCCTCGAGCACAGCCCATCGTTCCAGCTTTCATTCCTTGCTACGTTTGCTGTGGTGAAAGTGATTCCAATGTTCGAGTACTGGCATTGGTCGGGTAGGGTAATCAACTTTCTTCCTGAGCGGTTTGGGTTACGGGAGCTCGTCACTTCAAACATTCTTGTTCAGGCATTTCTTTTTCCGATTCTTACGTGGATGACTGGATTTTTTTCAGCGGTTTCTTTGCTGGTAAATTTGCTTGTGTTGCCGTTCGTGCCGCTTACGATGCTGCTTTCGTTCCTCACTGGCCTAGTGGGTCTTGTACTTCGAGCGCTTGGTTTGCCGTTTGCGCTTGGTGCAGAGTTGTTGCTCACGTACGAGCTCGCTGTCGTTGATTTCTTCGCGCGTTCCTCGTGGTCACAAATTTCCTTTTCGCCTTGGTCGGGGTGGTTTGTAGCAGGTCTCTATGTTTGTCTCGTTATTTCTTTTTGCTTTTTAAAGAAAACTGAGTAGAAAATCAAATGTACTGCTATTGACGAAGAAAATAACAGGTATACGCTTATAAGTAGAAAGTATGTTTGGTGCGTTTTTCATATGCCCGTCCCTCCCCGGGATGTTCTCGGGGAAATATAAGGAGTCGTGTCATGCGAAGATTCGTGGCGTTGGTTCTTGTCGGGATGCTCACACTTCTGGGAGTATCCCAGGCGCGAGCACAGGTCATCTCACCGAAGGCGCGCATTCTGGCGCAGCAGAGCGCAACGCTCAGCTTCGAGACGGTGCAGGACGGGGTCGCAGCAATGCCCCGTGCCAACGTCCTCGTTGCGCGGGCGGATCATGCAGAGCGCTTCCAGGTGCTCTGGATGCTCGGCGAGCCGGTGCTCATGAAGGACAATGTTCCGGTTTCCTTCGGTCAGGCCTACGACCACGGCTCCTACATCGACGCCTACTTCGAGCTCCCGGATGATCCCATCTACAACGAAGGACTCATCATTACCTTCTCGCTCGATACGTCGGGTCATGTCGTGGCGCTCGCGTCCGACATTCACAACCAGAACAGTCTGCGTCAGACCATTCTGGTGAATTCGCGGACCGGGGCGATCTCGACGGACGAAGCGTCCTGTCGGTGTATCGGTGGCGGTGACGACACCGTGAAGGGGCCATGTACGAGCACACAATGTGACGATGCTGGCACCGAGTGCCAGACGTCCGGAGCGGCTGCGTACTGCGCATGGATGCTGGTACGAGCCGAGTGGTAGCTACTAGGGTAGGCTACAAGTATGTGAACAAATCAAAGCCCCGCAGGATGCGGGGTTTTTCTATTGACAAAACTAATTTCCAAGGGTATTCTTTTTTTAGATTGTTATTAACAAGTCAGCAGCTGCAAAGGAGATTTTGTGCGGTACATCACAGCTTACATACTGTTGTTCGTGTGGCTCATCGGTTGTGTTTCTGGTTGCACTTTCGCCTCGCGTTTTGCTTCACAAAGCGCGGACGTTGGGGTTTCGCCCCAATTCATCGAGCGAACGAAGCCTGTTTCAAAGGAGCTTTCCCCGAAGGAGATCGCAGATCAGGTTGAGCGTGTCATTCGCGATGCGGTGTATGTCGAGGATGTCATGCATGTTACGCAGATCGACTGGCCAGGGCCGGGTTGGGTGTATCCCGACCCGCGATTCTACGAGTCCTACACAGTGGCGTCGTGGATGGCTTCAGGAGAAGTCGTCAGTACTTTGTTTGACCCGCAGAATCGTCCGCTCATGACATATGTTGTTCACGATGGTCAGTGTCAGGAATATCGACTGTTTGATGTTCCAACACCACTGCTTCAATATGTCAGTCCGTTTCCGCAGGGAAGCAACGGGCATGTCATGCAGGCACCAGAGGAATGTTTCCTTGGTGCGCATGTCTATAGCTGGGTCGGCAGTCGGCCAAAGAAGAGCCCTGATCGAGTCCAATCAATTCGGAGAAAGATCGAGCACGGCAAAAGGCAGGCGGATGAAATCGAGCGCGGCAGACTGTGCTATGTCTTCCTTCAGGAGATTCCTCCGGTCGAGCCGCAGATCATCGAGCGCGTGTTTATCGACAAGGAAACGTTTGTGACAATGCGCTGGGATACTCGCCAAGGGAACATGCTGCGTATTCGCCAGATGAATTCCGTGTTCTGGAGCTATGTGCCAGACCACATCCAATGGCGACTCCTACCAAAGCCTGCGAACAAGTAATGACTGCGCGTTTCTGGTATCAAACACCAAACCCCGACCATGTGGCCGGGGTTTTTCTTTTGCGTTGTTTATTTTTAAGTGAGGTTTGTTGCTTTACCGTACTGCTTTCGTGAAATTTTCTTCGATCACGTTCCAGTTGAGGTTTTCGAAAAACGCTTCAGCATACTTTTTCTTGTCAGCGGGTGTGTAGTCAAAGAGAAATGCGTGCTCCCACATATCGAGTCCGAGCACGAGCTCGAGTCCGTTGAGCTGTCCGAGATGTTGTTCATCGACCCAGGCATGAGTGAGCTGCCCGGTGTGTCGGTCATAGTAAAGCATTGCCCAGCCGACGCCGCGTGTGAGGGCGATTGCTTTGAACATTGCAAACCATGCATCAAAAGAACCGAAGCTCTTTTCGATCGCCAACTTTAGCGGGCCATCTGCAAGCATCTGTGCGCCACCCTCGAGGCTTTTGAAATAATATTCGTGATTTCGCATACCGTTGAACTCAAAAGAGAAGCGGCGCTGTAGTTCGCTCAGAGCAAGCGCATGTTTCTCACTGTCTTGTCGGTATTCAGCGATTTTTTCATTAATAAGGTTCGCATTCTTTACATAACCAGCATAGAGCTTGATATGCTCTTCTATAGCTTTTCTTGAAATTCCCTTGAGCTCGGGGATGGTAAACTTGTGCTCGGTGTATTTTTCCATTGCTTGATTTTACATGAAAATTAGTCTTAAAAAAGCGTTTGTCATTCTTGCACTCGTGCTTTTGCTTGCAAACATTGCAGTTTGGGAAATGGTTTTTGTGCAGAATCGCCAAAGTCAGGGCGGAGCAGGGGAGCTCATTGTTGCTTTTTTGGACATTGGCCAGGGGGATTCTGTTTTTATCCAAGCGCCAAACGGCAACCAGGTCTTGGTCGATGGTGGCCCGACAGCAAAAGTGCTTTCTCAGATCGGCAGTCTCATGCCGTGGTACGACAAAACCCTCGACATGATTGTGATCACCAACCCAGACAAAGACCATATCGCAGGCTTTGTAGATGTGTTGCGTCGATACGATGTCGAATATCTGCTCGAGCCTGGCACAGAAAACAAATCACTCGTGAATGCTGAGGTGCATGAGCTTGCGACCGCGAACGGCGTGAAGACGCTCCTCGCTCGTCGGGGAATGGAGATCGTGCTCGACCCGAGCGCAGGAGTTTTGCTCACCGTCCTTTTCCCGGATCGCGATGTGTCACAAGAAGAGCCGAACGATGGTTCGATAGTCATGCGCCTTACATACGGCGAGACTGAGGTGATGCTCACTGGCGACGCACCTTCTTCGGTGGAAAAACATTTGCTTTCGCTTCAGAGTCAGCTTTCAGTTTCTGCCTCGAGTTCATCAAGCCTGCGGCTCGAAAGTGATATTTTGAAAATCGGGCACCATGGATCAAAAACATCTACTGCGCAGGAGTTTGTCAGTGTAGTGCGTCCTCAATACGCCGTCATTTCGAGTGGAAAGGAAAACAAATATGGTCACCCAAACCCCGAAACGCTTGGCACCCTCTCACAGTTTCCTCTTGAAGTGTTACGCACAGATACACTTGGCACGATTGTGTTCCAAAGTGATGGAAAAAACCTTTCTCGGGTTAAGTAGAGCTAAGTAGTATGAAATTTAAACAATCTAAACAAGATCAGCGGCTTTGAGAGCCTTGTGAACACCTTGCTTGTTCATTGTTTTGATACCTCGAGCAGAGACCTCGATGCGAACGAACTTGTTGAGTTCAGGGACAAAGACACGTCGCTTCTGCAAGTTTGGGTAGCGGCGCTTTTTACCAGTAGGGTTAAACTGCGTGGCACGTGTGCGGTTACTGAAACCGCCGCCAAGCTGTGAACCTTTCTTTGTAATTGGACAAATCTTTGCCATATATGTATCTAATTTGTATAAGAGTCAGTTCGAGCATGGTATCATAGACAACAAATTAATCAAGATCTTCGAGTATGTCTGTCGATTCATTATTCCAAATCATCATTTTGATTTTCTCAGTTGTGGTCCATGAGGTCGCTCACGGCTATGCCGCATACATGTTGGGGGACAATACTGCGAAGTATCAAGGTCGGCTTACCTTGAATCCAATCAAACACATCGATCCATTTGGGTCGGTGGTGCTGCCGCTCATTCTTTTTATCACCGGTTCTGGTTTCATGATCGGCTGGGCAAAGCCGGTGCCGTTCAATCCATTCAATCTTCGCAATCAGCGTTGGGGAGAGGCGGTCGTGGCGTTTGCCGGCCCACTCTCAAACATAGTCATTGCATTGGTTTTCGGACTGTTGCTCAGGTTTAGTATGTCTACTGGTCTCGTTCCAAACCTCGAAGTGCTTCAGATTTCAAGCTACATTATTTTCATCAACCTTCTTTTGGCAGTGTTCAACCTTGTGCCGATTCCACCACTCGACGGTTCCAAGATTCTTTTCTCGGTGTTTCGCATTGGTTACGGCCCCGCACGCGAGTTTCTTGAGCGTTCGGGCATGATTCTCGTTCTTATTTTTGTGTTCTTTTTCTGGGGTCTTATTTCGCCAGTGATCAGTTGGCTCTTCTCATTGATTACTGGGATATCAATATAGTTGTGGTATAGACATGCGGTGTTTCTTGCGCATTTTTTCATAATTTAGTAGAGTATTGCTCTGTTCGCGCGAAAGCGCATTTTTTAACAGAATGGCTACAATCAATCAACTAGTTCGACGCAAGCGAGTTTTGAACCGCCGCAAATCAAAAGCGGTTGCTCTTTCTCGCGGCTTCAACACACTCAAGAATCGTCCGACATTCTATCCAGCTCCGTTCAAGCGCGGTGTGTGCGTGAAAGTCACCACAAAGACTCCAAAGAAACCTAACTCAGCTATCCGTAAGATCGCTCGTGTTCGCCTCACAAACGGCATGGAAGTCACTGCATACATCCCAGGTATCGGTCACAACCTTCAGGAGCATGCAGTCGTTATGCTTCGTGGTGGTCGCGTCAAGGACGTTGGTGTTCGATACACTATCGTCCGCGGTAAGCTCGACGCTGCTGGTGTAGAAGGTCGCCGAACAAGCCGCTCTTCATACGGTGCAAAGAAACCTAAATAATTCTGAAATCAGAAACTTTTGAAACAACATGCGACGAAAAATTAAACGAAAATTCGAAATCCAGCCTGACTTTACATACGATTCAGTAAAACTGACAAAGTTTATCAACTATGTCATGCTTTCTGGTAAGAAGAACGCAGCTCGTGCTGTTGTCTACGATGCGCTCAATGTAATCAAAGAAAAGGCGAAGGTAGAAAACCCAATCGAATTGCTCGAAGCCGCTCTCAAAAACACCGCTCCTCTTATGGAAGTTCGTTCTCGCCGTGTTGGTGGTGCTAACTACCAGGTTCCTCGCGAAGTTCGCCCAGAGCGCCGTCAGTCTCTCTCTATGAAATGGATCATTCTCGCTGCTCGTGCAAAGAAAGGTCAGCCTATGGCAGTGAAGCTTGCTGATGAAATCATCGCCGCTTCAAAGAACGAAGGCGAAGCTGTGAAGAAACGTGAAAATACTCACAAAATGGCAGAAGCAAACAAGGCTTTCGCTCATTTTGCTTGGTAATATTAGTCGCTAGAAGTTTTTTGTGTTTGGTTTTTTCGGGCACGCGATACATTTCTGCGCACTTCTAACAAATAATTTTAATAAATAAAAAATGAATCGAGATTACCCACTAGATAAAGTACGAAATTTCGGAATTATTGCTCATATCGACGCAGGAAAGACCACCGTTTCCGAGCGTATTTTGTACTACACAGGTATGTCTCACAAAATCGGTGAGGTTCATGACGGTACTACTGTTACCGACTGGATGGAGCAGGAACGAGAACGCGGCATCACGATCACTGCTGCGGCGATCACATGTTTCTGGAACCCAACCTACATGGGTGCAGATGTTTCTCGCAAACATCGTTTCAATATTATCGACACTCCTGGACACATCGACTTTACTGCAGAAGTAAAGCGCTCACTCCGCGTACTCGACGGTGCTGTTGTGGTGTTCGACGGTGTGGCTGGTGTTGAACCTCAGTCTGAAACCAACTGGCGCTATGCCGACGAAGGCAATGTCCCTCGTATTTGTTTCATCAACAAACTCGATCGTATGGGTGCGTCTTTCGACCGTTCATACAAATCGATTCTTGATCGTTTGAACAAAAACGCAATCCGCATGCAGATCCCGATGGGAGCTGAGGAAAATTTCTCTGGTGTTATTGATCTTTTGAAAATGAAGGCCTACAACTTTGAAGGCGAAATGGGTAATCAGATCAAAGAAATTGAAATTCCTGCAGAGTACATGGAGGAAGCAAAGAAGCAGCGCGCTGATCTTATCGAAAAGATCGTTGAGCACGATGATGCGCTCATGAGTGCATATCTCGAGGGAAAAGAGCCATCTTTGGAAGATCTTAAGAAAACTCTTCGCAAAGCAGTGCTCGCAGTGAAGCTCATTCCAGTATTTACTGGTTCTGCTCTCAAGAACAAAGGCGTACAACTCGTACTCGACGCTGTTGTTGACTACCTTCCATCTCCACTCGAAGCTCCACCGATCAAAGGCATCGACCCAAAGACAGGGGACGAAATTACTCGCAGAACTTCTGACGACGAGCCATTTTCTGCACTCGCATTCAAACTTCAGACAGACCCATTCGTTGGTCAGCTCACATTCTTCCGTGTGTACTCAGGTACTATCGAAGCAGGTACATACATCTACAACGCAACCACTGGCGACAAGGAACGTCTCGGCCGTATAGTTCGTCTTCAGGCGGACAAGCGCGAAGAGGTAAAGAAAGTCTATGCTGGTGAAATCGCCGCTGCGGTCGGTCTCAAGAGCGCAAAAACTTCTCACACATTCTGTGACGAAAACAATCCGATCATTCTTGATCCGATCAAGTTTGCAGAACCTGTCGTGTCTCTCCGAATCGAGCCAAAGACAAAGGCTGATCAGGAAAAGATGGGTATGGCCCTCAAGAAACTTTCTGATGAAGATCCAACATTCCGCATTTCTTCAAACGCCGAAACCAACGAAACAATCATTTCTGGTATGGGAGAACTCCATTTGGAAATCATGGTTGATCGTATGAAGCGCGAGTTTAGCGTCGAAGCAAACGTCGGCAAACCTCAGGTTGCATATCGCGAAACAATTTTGACCGAAGCAGAAGCAGAGCACAAATACATCAAGCAGTCTGGAGGTAAGGGTCAGTACGGTCACGTGCGCATTACCATCCGTCCATTCAAGAAACCTGAAGAAGGGGAGAAGGTTCCAAAGAACGTGAAGCGTTACGAGGACTTTGAGTTCATTGATTCGATCAAGGGCGGTGTGATTCCACAAGAATTCATTCCTGCAGTAGAAAAGGGTGTTCGCGAAGCTATGGATCGCGGTATTGTTGCGGGCTTCAAACTCGTAAACGTATCTTGCGAACTTACATTCGGTTCTTACCACGATGTCGACTCATCCGAAATCGCTTACAAGATCGCCGGCTCACAGGCGTTCCAGGAGGCAGCAAAGCGTGCAAAGCCAGTTATTCTCGAGCCAGTTATGAAAGTCGAAGTCGTTGTCCCAGAAAAATTCATGGGTGACGTTACTGGTTCTCTTTCATCAAAGCGTGGTCAGATCGAAGGCATGGAAGACCGCGGTATGCTCAAGGTTATCCGAGCTATGGTGCCCCTTGCAGAAATGTTCGGTTACACTACTCAGCTCCGCTCTATGTCAGAAGGCCGCGGAAACGCCACAATGGAATTCGATCACTATGAAGTCGTTCCAAAGAACGTCGAACAAGAGATCGTTGCGGCGAGAAGTTAATTCGAGGGTTATCCACCCTATCCAGTTTCCAGGTTGATTTTTAACCCTAGCTGTGTATAATATGTTTATTAACATCACTGCCCCTACTCGCAAGAGTAAGGGCAGTTTTGCATATGTAGTGCTATAATCCTTGCCAACATGGAGCAAATTACTAAAGAAAAAATTGCAATTTTCATAGACGGTGGAAATTTTTATAGAAGGATTAGAGAGAACGGTCAGTTTCAAAAGGGGGTAAAATTTAACTATTTGAAATTTCCTGAATATTTAGCAAGAGGAAGAGTTGTTGTGTTAAAAAACTATTATGTTGGAGTTGTTAGAAATTATGATGGAAGCGAAAAAAGTCAAAAAATGGTTGAGAGCCAGCAAAAATTTTTAAGTGGATTGGAAAATGATGGGTACGAGGTTAGAAGAGGGAAAATCGTTTATGACAACAAGATAAGAGAGAAAGGGGTTGATGTTCAAATTGCTATAGATTTAGTAATTGGTGCTGTGGAAAATATTTATGATACAGCTATTGTCGTAAGCTCAGATACTGATTTAATTCCAGCAATTAAATACGTTAGATCTAGAGGTAAAAAGATAGAATATGTTGGATTTTCTCGTAATCCAACCATTGGCATGGTGAAAGAGTCTGATCTATCAATATTGTTGCTGAACGAGGATATGAAGCAGTTTGTACTTAAAAAAGAAATGGGGCTTTTTGATAAAAATTAAACCTACACATAAACGCTCTAAAAAGATTGACTAATTACCACCTTTTGCTAGTATGTTCGATACCGCTTTTAGCGTCGTTTTTGTTTTGACGCGCCGTGCACTCTCAGCGTCTGGGTAAAAGAAACGAAATCAAAATTTATTTAAAAGTTTTAATAATTAAGTAACAAACATATGGCAGATTTTGATCGATCAAAACCACACGTAAACGTAGGTACTATTGGCCACGTTGACCATGGTAAAACTACTCTCACAGCCGCTATCCTTAACGTTCTTAATCGAGCAGGTAAGAAAGCTGCTATCAAAGGCGTTGACGCTATCGACAACACCCCAGAAGAAAAGGCTCGTGGTATTACCATCAACCTTTCTCATCAGGAATACGAGTCAGATTCTCGTCACTACGCTCACATCGACGCTCCTGGTCATGCTGACTACATCAAGAACATGATCACCGGTGCTGCTCAGATGGACGGCGCAATCCTCGTTGTTGCTGCTACCGACGGTGTTATGCCACAGACACGCGAACACGTTCTCCTTGCTCGCCAGGTTGGTGTGCCAAAGATCATCGTTTTCCTCAACAAATGTGACATGGTTCCAGATAAGGAGCTCATTGATCTCGTTGAAGAAGAAGTTCGTGATCTTTTGACCAAGAACAACTACGACGGTGCAAACACTCCTGTTATCCGCGGTTCAGGCCTCAAGGCTCTCGAAGCAAAGGACAACACTGACGAATGGTCTCAAAAAGTTCTCGAGCTCGTTAACGCTCTCGACACCTACATCCCACAGCCTGTACGTGAACTCGACAAGCCATTCCTTATGCCTATCGAAGACATCTTCTCGATCGAAGGTCGCGGAACTGTCGTTACAGGTCGTATCGAACGCGGTATGGCTAAAGTAGGTGAGAACGTCGATTTGATCGGTCTCAAAGACACTCAGAAGACAGTTATCACTGGTATCGAAATGTTCAACAAGTCTCTCCAGGAAGGTATGGCTGGCGACAACGCTGGTATTCTCCTCCGAGGTCTTAAGAAAGAAGACATTTCTCGTGGTCAGGTTATTGCAAAACCAGGTTCAGTCGTTCCTCATACAGAATTTGAGTCTGAAGTATACGTTTTGAAGAAGGAAGAAGGTGGTCGCCACACTCCATTCTTTAAGGGTTACAAGCCTCAGTTCTACATCCGAACTACAGACGTTACTGGTGAAGTTACACTCCCAGACGGCGTAGAAATGGTTATGCCAGGCGACACAATCACATTCAAAGTTAAGCTCATTGCTCCAGTTGCTCTCGAGGAGAAACAGCGATTTGCGATCCGCGAAGGTGGAAAGACTGTCGGTGCAGGAGTTGTCACAAAGATCATTGCGTAGTACACTCTCTCGACTTAGCCTAAACGCTTTTTGAAACCCATGGTCACCAAAGCAACAAAAGAAAAAAAGACAGAGAAGAAAGCGACCGCTTCAAAAAGCGCTGCTAATGGTATCTCAAAGCTCCGCATTCGTGTCCGAGCATACGAGTACAAAATTCTTGATATTTCTGTGAAGCAGATCATCGACACTGCACTCCGTTATGATGCTGAGATTGTCGGTCCGATCCCACTTCCAACAGAAATTAAGAAATACACCGTAAACCGCGCAGCATTCGTATATAAGAATGCCCGCGAACAGTTCGAGATGCGCATTCACAAACGCTTGATCGACATCGTGAACCCAAGCCAGAAGATTATCGAGTCACTCACAAACCTTAGTCTTCCGTCAGGAGTTTCGATTGAAGTGAAGATAATGTAGTGCGAGGGGAGTCACAGAACATTGCATAGCGTATAGTTCCGGAGAATTCAGATCGAATACTCGATCATCAACACATCGATGAAATTTATTCTTGCCAAAAAACTTCATATGACTCAGCTCTTCGCCGAAAACGGTGAAGTTTTTCCGGCTACTGTTCTCCAGTCAGCGCCGATGACTGTTACACAGGTCAAAGATTCAGAAACAGATGGCTACGACGCACTTCAGTTTGGTTTTGGTTCACGCAAAGAAAAGCGTGTAGGCAAAGCTGTTGCTGGTCACACAAACGGCGAAGGCAAAAAGCTCGGCATATTTGCAACTCTCAAAGAAGTTCGCAAAAGCGGCAAGCATTCTGTTGAATTCACCGGTGAACCAAAGAAAGTCGGTGATAAAATCGACGTTTCTGTCTTTACTCCAGGCGACACTGTTGCAGTATCTGCAATCTCAAAAGGTAAAGGTTTCCAAGGTGTTGTAAAACGCCATGGTTTCGGTGGTGGTCCACGCAGCCACGGTCAGAAGCATTCTGAGCGCGAACCAGGTTCTATCGGTGGTGGTCTCCGTAACAAAGTTCCAAAAGGTATGCGCATGGCCGGCCGTATGGGTGGTGAGCGCGTAACCGTTCGCAACCTCATTGTTCTTCAGGCAAATCCAGAAAACAACCAGATCGTCATCAAGGGCGCTATCCCTGGTCGTCGCGGCACACTTGTGGAAATTCGCGGCTAAGGATATCTTTAACCGGCACATAACAACATGAAAGAATCAGCAGTCTACAACATCAAAGGTAAAGAAGTCGGGAAGTACACTCTTCCAGAAGATGTTTTTGGCTTGCCATGGAATGCCGACCTTGTTCATCAGGTTGTTCAGGCACTCCAGACTGCTGCTCGCAAACCAATCGCTCATACCAAAACTCGCGGAGAAGTTCGTGGAGGTGGTAAGAAGCCTTGGCAGCAAAAGGGTACTGGCCGCGCTCGTCACGGTTCTACTCGTTCTCCGATCTGGGTACACGGTGGTGTTGCTCACGGTCCTCGCAACGAAAAGAACTTTGATCGCAAAGTAAATCAGAAAATGAAGGCAAAAACTTTGTACACAATTCTTTCTCGTAAGAACAAGCAGGGTGAGGTTATCTTCCTCGACTCGATCTCTATGTCTGCTCCAAAGACAAAGGAAGCAAAGGCTATGATCGATGCAATGAGCAAAGTTGAAGCATTCAAGAGACTTGCAACCAAGAAAACAAACGCACTTCTCGTCGCGCTTGATGCCAAGAATGAGGCAATCGAAAAAAGTTTCCGCAATTTTGGCAACGTGCATGTCGAAGAATCTCGCAACGTTGGTCCTGTTGCTCTTGCAACATACAAATACGTTATGTTCGTTAATCCAGAAAAGTCTGTCGCATCAATTGCCGGCAAACTCACAAAGTAATTTTTAATATATGGGAATCTTTAGCAAGAAAAAAGAAAAAGCGGCTAAACCAAAAGCAGCAAAACCTGCAAAGGCAGCAAAGCAAGAAAAAGCAGCTACAACCCCTGCGGTCAAAGCTTCTGTTTCTGCAAACCGTAACAACCACGTTATTATCCGCCCTCGAATCACCGAGAAGGCAACTCTCAAGGCAGATGCAGAGAATGTGTTTGTTTTTGAAATTGCTGAGGACGCAACCAAACAGCAGGTAAGCAATGCAGTTGCTTCTATCTACAATGTTCGTCCGGTAAAGGTTGCAATCGTTCGAAACCCAAAAAAGAACGTGTATTACCGAGGACATTTCGGAGTTACTGCGGGTGTCAAAAAGGCATATGTATACCTCAAGAAAGGGGAGAAAATTGAAATTGTATAATCTCTCTTCATTTTTATATTAAAACCATGAAACGATATCGACCAACAACACCATCACGCCGAAACATGTCGACCGCAACATTCCGCGGTGTGATCACAACAAACGAGCCTCACAAAGCACTCACACACGGCTTCCGTCGTCCGATGGGTCGCAACAACTTTGGTCGCATTACCGTCAATCATCGTGGTGGTGGTCACAAGCGTCTTTTCCGCGAGATCGACTTCGTCATGAACAAGATCGGCGTTCCAGGTACTGTTGTTTCTGTTGAGTACGATCCAAACCGAACAGGCTTTATTGGTCTTGTTCAGTACAAAGACGGTGACAAGCGATACATCCTTCTTCCGAAGAATGTTCGTCCTGGTCAGGAAGTCATGACTTCTCCAACAGCTCCGATTACTCCTGGTAACCGTCTTCCAATCAAAGATATTCCACTCGGTACTTTTGTATACAACGTAGAGATCAAAGCAGGTGGTGGTGCAAAGCTCGCTCGCTCAGCAGGTAACTATGCTGAAATCATCGGTAAGGACGGTGGTACTGCACATCTTAAGCTTCCTTCGACAGAAGTGCGCAAAGTTTCTGAGCTCGCTTGGGCAAGCGTTGGTGAGGTTTCAAACGATGAAAACCGCCTTGTACAGCTCGGTAAAGCAGGTCGCAGCCGATGGCTCGGTATTCGCCCAACAGTTCGTGGTACTGCTATGAATCCTGTTGATCATCCACACGGTGGAGGTGAAGGACGTCAGGGTCGTGGTCGCCGTCGTGCAGTTACACGTACTGGTCATCCAACAGGCAAAGGTCAGAAGAGTCGAACACCAAAGAAATACTCAAACGTCTTCATTGTTTCTCGCCGACGCGTTGGCAAGAGCAAGAAGGGGGAGTAAAAAAGTTTGATACAAAACCACCCACTCGGGTGGTTTTGCTTAGAACAGATAAAATTTTCAAAATATTTTATTCAAATCGTTCGCCCTGCTCTCTTGACAAAACCACCAATTTAATTTAATCTCTCCCCAGACCAGCTCACCACATACCTGAGAAGCACAACCACTGTTGCCAAGGAACAACAGTCTGCTTCTCAGAAACAAACGAACAGCAGTGGAGTCTATAGGGCTCCATAATGTCATGTACCCAGACCGCTATAGGACTTGAGAACCTGTAGATGAAGCCAGGGCTTGCTCTGGAAACACCACCCTTCTCTCTTTTTCTTACCCAAGACCACCATGTGAAATAGAGGGTGGTGGGGTACGGGTTCCCCTTTTGCAGAAGAAAAGTCCGGCAACCCAAGACCACCATGTGAAATAGAGGGTGGTGGGGTACCCACGGGATATGTCTCTCATTGTGGCCTTGATGACCCAAGACCACCATGTGAAATAGAGGGTGGTGGGGTACGAATGGCTTCTTCGTTCATTGCGTAGCATTACCCAAGACCACCATGTGAAATAGAGGGTGGTGGGGTACCTCACCAACCGCAGATGGGTCAATGATTCCTTACCCAAGACCACCATGTGAAATAGGGGGTGGTGGGGTACTGAAGAAGGACTGGTCTACTGGTCTATAGAGACCCAAGACCATCATGTGAAAGTGAAACTGTCTTTACTGCTGTTTGTCACGACCACCCGACTCGTTGTTGGGTGGTTTTTCTATTAGCAGGAAACTCCGCAGGGACTGCGGAGTGCCATTTATGTAAGGTAGACAAACATGAATGTTTGTGATATTATAAAACAAGACGTACATTGGCAAGTATCAAAGCAAACCTGATAAGGGGAGGTACAAATGGTTACGAAAGATGTTTCTGCTGTTTTGGCGCCAGCCAAACTCAGAAAGGCGTACAAGTCAGTTGTTCGCTTGAGTCCGTCCGACTCCGCAAAGCTTGTGTTTCTGGTATCGGCCATGATCCAACTTTGGAACAGGGCACTTAACGAAGCTGAAAACTGGTTGGAGCAGAACGAGGGGAAGGAAAAGAAGGATCGCAAGGCGATTACTGCCTTCACCTTCAACTACTGGCTTACGGGTATGCGGGATCAGAGCATCGACATGCCCGACGTGGGCAAGATTTCGCTGAGGGATTTTCCGATCGACGTCGAGCGTGAGGTGTTGCGGAAGCTCGCGGGTTCTTACAAGTCTTTCTTCGAGCTTCGCAAGAGGAAAGATAATCGCGCCCGCAAACCACGCCCGAAACGTGACGTTAGTCTCAAAAAACCGTTCATGTTCCTCGCTCTGTCGTGGGCGTCTGCGTTCCAGGTGCACGGTAACGTTGTTGAGGTTACGGGTTTCAGAAAGGAGAAAATCAGAATCCCGATCGGCGAGTATTTGGAAGAGCGAGTTCGTGACAAAGAGATCGTGCATGTCACGATCTCTCTCAACGATGACGGACAGCTTGTTTTGTCTCTGGTCACTACCGCACCGCTTCCGCCGGTCTACAGCACACCCAATTTTTTCCGAGCGATTGACCTGGGAGCAGGTGACATTGCGGTCACGGATTCTGATGGTACTGAGTTCTTGATCCCCGCTCGTCGTGCTGACAAGCACTGGGGAAGGGTGGTCAGGGCGATTGAGTATCGACTCAAGAATCCCCGGCGTGAGAATGCTACCGTCGTCAAGAAAGATTCTCGACGGTACAGGGGACTCATGACAAGTCGTCGTCGCGTCTTCGGGATCCAGCAGGATCAGCAGATTTCGTTTCAGCGTAAACTTGCGCACGCACTTGTCCAAGACAAAGTTCAGTGCATTGTTTTGGGCAAAGCGCGAACTCGGCTCGGTCTCGCTCAGTCATCTGGAACCAATCAGCAACACTACGGTGTCCAGAATACTGGCTACATGAGTCGTCTCCCCATCTTCATCAAGGAAAAGGCGGCCGAGCGCGGAGTGCGCGTCATCGAGCTTCCTGATCCTGTGCGAGAAGGGAGGATCGATGATCCCTCGAGTAAGTTCAAAGCTACCCGCACTTTGCTTTCACAGGCGCTGTCGACCAACGATCTTCCGATGCCGCAGCGCTTTCTTCGAAAGGGATTCGCTTTTGGTGGCACCAAGGGCGAAGGTCGCGCTATGTGATTAGTTTTTGTTCTTTGTTTTTTCAGACCATGCAGCAATGCGTGGTCTTTTTCTTTTAAAGTAAAACAGGAAGGGGAGCGCAAATACTACCATCGACATCTCGGTTATTGTATAACTCTTAATTATTGGATCGAACTCGTTATTCTGGAATTTATAAAGTCCATAAATGGGAATATTCCTTTTAACCCCTATTTTATGAGCTTGCGAAATGAAAATCGATGTGTTCACAACAAAAAACCACCCAACAACGAGTCGGGTGGTCGTGACAAACAGCAGTAAGGACAGTTTCACCTTCACATGGTGGTCTTGGGTAAACAATTCCGCGGGAAAAAATCATGCTTGGGTACCCCACCACCCTCTATTTCACATGGTGGTCTTGGGTAGCGCACACTACCTCGCTGGTTGATCGCTACGGTACCCCACCACCCTCTATTTCACATGGTGGTCTTGGGTAAGAAAAAGAGAGAAGGGTGGTGTTTCCAGAGCAAGCCCTGGCTTCATCTACAGGTTCTCAAGTCCTATAGCGGTCTGGGTACATGACATTATGGAGCCCTATAGACTCCACTGCTGTTCGTTTGTTTCTGAGAAGCAGACTGTTGTTCCTTGGCAACAGTGGTTGTGCTTCTCAGGTATGTGGTGAGCTGGTCTGGGGAGAGATTAAATTAAATTGGTGGTTTTGTCAAGTATTTCTGTGCGCAGTATATATACAAAAGCGTATTTGCATGAAAGCATCATTGACTCTTTTTTGCCTTTCCTATATTATCTTCCTACGCAAGTCTGCGCGCCCGTTACTGCTTTACCAGCGATTCGGGCCTGCTCTTCGAGTAGTGAGGGCAGGTTTTTTGTTTGTAAGGCGGGACAAGCGCTCAAAAAAATATACTAAAACATGACACGATCAAGTAAAAAAGGACCATACGTCTACGAAAAGCTTCTCTTGAAAATTGCTGGCAAAAAGACCAGCGAAGCAGGGGTTGTTAAGACATGGGCACGCGACAGCATGATTGCTCCAGAAATGGTTGGTTTTACCTTCGGTGTTCACAACGGCCGCGAACACATTCCTGTTCTCGTTACTGAGGATATGGTTGGTCACAAGCTCGGCGAATTTTCTCCAACTCGTAAGTTTATCCGTCACGGTGGAAAGATGCAGAAAGAACTCGAGCAGAAAAGCAAAGAGGCTGAAATCAACGCAGCAAAATCTGCAAAGGCTTCTACTGATGCCGCAACTAAGAAATAATTTTGACGACCATGCAAAACGCAACTGCAAAACTCAATACGTATCGTCAGTCACCCCGCAAAGTCCGTTTGCTCGCTGACCTTGTCCGTGGCAAGAAGGTAAGTCAGGCACTCACCACACTTCGTTTCGTTACAAAGCGCGGTGCACAGCCTGTGATCACTCTCATCGAGTCAGCTGTTGCAAATGCCAAAACTCTTGGCCTCAACACAGACAACTTGGTTGTTTCAGAAATCACTGTAAACGGTGGTCAAACGTTGAAGCGCAGCCAGCCAATGTCACGTGGTCGCGCATTTCGTATTAACAAGCGCACAAGTCACGTTCATGTAACGCTTAAAGAAGAAAACAAATAACATGTCACACCGAGTCCATCCATACGCACATCGATTGGGAGTCATTCGCGACTGGAAGTCACGATGGTTTTCTCCAAAGAGTTCATACAAACATAACCTCAAAAGCGATATTTTGCTCCGTGCGTTTTTGGATGAACGTTTCCGTGGCATGTTTGTAAGCAATATCGAAATCGAACGCGGTCAGAAAACTCTCCGCATCATTATCGAAACATCTCGTCCTGGTATGATCATCGGTCGTTCTGGTGAGGGCTCAACAAAGCTCCAAGCAGATCTTGCAAAGATGGCATCTCGCCTCGGCATTGGCCCAAAGCAGGAGATCAAGATCGACATCAAAGAAGTTCGTTACCCAGAAACAAACGCTCGCATCATGGCGCAGGTTATTGCTGAAGGTCTCGAGAAGCGTCTTCCGTTCCGTCGCGTGATGAAGTCAACTCTAGAAAAGGTGATGGCAAACAAGAGCGTTCTTGGTTGCAAGATCGAGCTCTCTGGTCGTCTCGGTGGTGCCGAAATGTCACGTGTAGAAAAACTCCGCAAAGGTCGCGTACCACTTCAGACACTTCGCGCTGATGTCGACTTTACTCGATACGAAGCTCGTATGACATACGGTCAGATCGGTATCAAGGTCTGGATCTACAAAGGCGATATTTTTGAAAAGCCTGTTAAGGCCGCATAACATAATAATTTTAAAACTATGGTCTCTTTGATTCCAAAAAAAGTTAAATACCGAAAGTGGCACACCTTCCGCAAAAACCCGAACAAGGTTGGTTCGACTACACGTGGCTCAACAGTATCTTTCGGCTCATACGGCCTCAAGGCAATCACTGCTGGTCGCATCAAGTCAAACCAGATCGAAGCAGCTCGAAAGGTTCTTGCTCGTGAACTCGGCAAAAACGGCCGTGTATGGATTCGAGTATTTCCAGACATGCCTTTCACTCAGAAACCACCAGAAGTAAAGCTCGGTAAAGGTAAAGGAGACCCACAGGGTTATCAGGTTCCTGTCAAAGGCGGTCGCCTTATCTTCGAAGTCGACGGAGTTGACGAAGCAGTCGCTCGTGAATCAATCCGAAAGGCTGGTTCAAAGCTTCCGGTCAAATCAAAGTTCGTCACTCGTCATTAATTTGCATAGAGACGAAAACTGGGATATAACATACCCCTCAACACAATGAACATCGCAGACATCAAAACAAAAGATGCACAAACACTAAACGACCTGCTCGCGCAGAAGCGTGAGGCATTGCGCGCATTTCGTTTCGGCAGCGCAGGTAGCAAAAGCCGCAATGTGAAAGAGGGTTTGAACCTTCGCAAAGATATTGCGCGCATCCTTACTGTTTTGAAGGCTTTGAGCGCTAAGAACAAATAATCACTATGAAAAAATCAGCAACACAACCAGCAGTCGACACAGCAATGAAGAAACAACTTCAGGGTGTTGTGGTGTCGAACAAAATGAAAGACACTGTTGTCGTTGAGGTACAGCGTTTCTTCAAGCATCCAAAATACAAGAAGTTTATTTCTCGCAGCAAAAAGTTTATGGCTCATGATGCGGGCAATACAAAGAAAGTAGGGGATGAAGTAACCATCGAAGAAACCCGACCAATGTCTCGCCACAAGCATTTCATTGTCGTTGCAGCAAAATAATCCACTTATATGATTCAACCACGTTCAATTGTCATGATCGCAGATAACTCCGGAGCACAGATCGGCCGCATTTTCAAAGTACTCGGCGGTTCAAAGAAGCGCTACGCATGCATCGGTGATATCGTGGTTCTTTCAGTTCAAAAAGCAGCTCCTCGCAAGACAGTAAAGAAGAAGGACGTGCTTCGTGCAGTGGTTGTTCGCCAAAAGGCACCATTCCGCCGCTCAGACGCGTCATACATTCGCTTCGACGAGAACGCAGTGGTGATTTTGGACAAGACTGCAAACGAGCCAATCGCTGGCCGTATCTTCGGTCCGATCCCACGCGAAATCGGCGATCTTGGTTTCCAAACAATCATTTCTAAAGCTCAGGAAGTCCTCTAAACTCACGAGCATATATTTAACACCATGAAAATTCGAAAAGACGACAACGTAATAGTGATCTCAGGAAAGGACCGCGGCAAAACCGGCAAGGTCGTGAAGGCACTTCCTCGTGAAGATAAGGTCATTATTTCTGGCGTAAACGTTGTGAAGCACCATGAGCGTCCTCGCAAGAGTGGCCAGAAGGGACAGGTGATCGACAAAACAATGCCGATCCACGTTTCAAATGTCATGCTCGTTGACTCAAAAGGCAAGCGAACTCGTTCTCGCGCTGAAACAAAGTAATTTCAATAACCAACGCATATGATTTCCGTAAAAGAAAAAAACAAAAAAGCATTCGAAGCACTCAAAGGCACATTGGGATACAAAAACCCAATGCAGGCACCACGTCTCAAGAAGGTGGTAGTTGGTGCTGGCGTCGGTTCATTCAAAGACAAAAAGAAGCTCGAGGTCGTTGCAGATCGTTTGGAGAAAATCACTGGCCAAAAAGCTGCACGCAAAGGTGCAAAGATTTCTATCGCTGCGTTCAAGGTTCGTCAGGGCGACCCGGTTGGTTACCAGGTAACACTTCACGGTGACCGCATGTACGATTTTCTCGATCGTCTCATCAACATCGCACTTCCACGAACAAAAGACTTCCGTGGTATCCCAGCGTCTTCGATCGACAGCATGGGTAACTACACCTTTGGTATTCGTGAACACATTATCTTCCCGGAGACCGCCGACGAAGACCTCAAAGACATTTTTGGCCTTGGTATCACTATCGTGACAACAGCCAAGAACAAAGATGAGGCTCGTGCGTTCTTCGACCACCTTGGCTTCCCATTCAGCAAGCTCAAGAAGGAAGAATTGTCTGGCGGTCCGAAGCCGAAAAAGGATAAGGAAAAGAAAGGGAAAAAGTAAGCAACTGGTCGCAGAAACGCTAAAAAGCCCTTAATTGACAGGCTAGAGCGTCATCTGTTACTCTGAAGCACACCAAACGAAAAATGGCTAAAAAATCAGTTATCGCACGATCTCAAAAGAAACCAAAATTCACGACACGAACCGTGCGTCGCTGTTTTAAATGCGGTCGAAAACGTGGTTACATGCGTGAGTTCGATATCTGCCGAATCTGCTTCCGCGAGTTGGCAAACGAAGGCATGATCCCAGGAGTTAAGAAATCTTCTTGGTAATCTTGTAACCCAATACTTTTATGGATCATATTTCAAATCTCATTATTAAAATAAAGAACGCTGGCGCAGTTGGTCACACAACTACGGTTGTTCCGTTCAACAAAATGAACGAAGCAATCCTCGAAAAGCTCAAGCAGCGTGGCTATGTAAAGTCATACACAAAGCAGGGGAAGTCGGTTGCAAAAACAATCGAAGTCGAACTCGCATACGAAGGCGGCAAACCAAAAATTGCTGACGCTCGCCGAGTTTCAAAACTTTCAAAGCGCGTGTACGAAAAAGCAGCTAACCTCCGCACTGTTCGTCGCGGATATGGTTTGTCACTTATCTCAACACCAAAGGGGATTTTGACAGACTCAGAAGCTCGCAAAGCAAAGGTCGGTGGTGAGGTTTTGTTCCAAATTTGGTAATCAAACATATATGTCACGAATCGGTAAAAAACCAATCACTCTTCCAGAGAAAACAACAGCAACACGTGCTGGTGATGTTTTGACTGTCACAGGTCCAGGCGGCACAATCTCTCGAACTTTCAAATCTGACATCACGATCACTATCGCTGACGGTGTTATCACACTCGAACCAAAGAAAAAAACACTCGACACAAACGCACTTTGGGGAACATACGCTTCTCATATCGACAACATGGTGACTGGAGTCAACACTCCTTTCAAAGAAGTTCTCGTTATCGAAGGCATCGGATACAAGTCAGAAGTGAAAGGTAACTCGATTGTTTTTGGTCTCGGTTTTTCTCATCCGGTTACAATGGAGATCCCCACAGGACTCAAGGTTACCTCAGACAAAAACGTCATCACTATCAGTGGTATCGACAAAGAACTTGTTGGTCAGTTCACCGCAAACATCCGTGCGCTCAAGAAGCCAGAGCCATACAAGGGTAAAGGTATCATGTATCAAGGCGAGGTTATTCGTCGAAAGCAGGGTAAGAAGACCGTATAACATCGGGTAATGATATGAACAACTCACAACACAAAACAACACAAAGACTCCGCCGCCGCATGCGCATTCGCGCGAAGATTTCTGGCACCGCAGAACGCCCTCGCTTGTCGGTGTTTAAGTCAAACAAATTCGTCTACGCGCAGCTTATCGATGACACTGCAGGCAAAACAGTTGCAGCTATTTCAACACAGAACTTTGACAAAGAAGCTCCGCTTGCAGCTGCAAAGCGTGTTGGTCAGGAAATCGCCGCTTTGGCTACCAAGAAAGGCGTGAAGACAGTTGTGTTCGATCGCGGAGGTTACATTTATACAGGCAAGATCAAAGCTGTTGCTGAGGGTGCACGCGAAGCCGGTCTCTCATTTTAATATCGAATACGTATGCAAAACGAACTAGAAACAAAAGACATGATTGAAACGACTGGTACAGAACAGCAGCCTGTTGCGGCGCATCCAGAAGCGGGTGCAGAAGTAGCGGCAGGAGCTCCAGAAGCTGCGCCTGCTCCAAAAACTTTTGGTGATCGTCGCAATCCTCGCGATTTCAAAAAGAATTCACGTCGTCCAGCTCGCCGCGAAAGCCGTGTTAAGCCTGAGTTTGATCAGAAAATCATCAATATTCGCCGCGTCGCTCGTGTTGTGACTGGTGGACGCCGATTTGCGTTTAGCGTTGCCATCGTCGCTGGTAACCGCAAAGGTTCAGTTGGTGTTGGTCTTGGAAAGGCGGGTGACACTTCACTTGCTATCGAAAAGGCATTCAACAATGCTCGCAAAAACATGGTGAACATAAACCTCACTAAGTCTATGTCGATTCCACATGAGATCGAAGCAAAGTATTCATCATCTCGCATTGCGCTCATGCCAGCAGCTGACCGTGGTTTGATCGCTGGTTCTTCGGTTCGTATCGTTCTCGAAATGGCCGGTATCAAAGACGTAGGCGGAAAGGTTCGTTCTGGTAGCAAAAACAAGCTCAACATTGCTCGTGCTACTGTTGCCGCTCTTTCAAAGTTGCCAAAGGCACGCGAAAAAGCACCAGCTGTAGAAAAATAATCACTGAAATACCATGCAACTTCATGAATTAAAACCAAAAACACCACAAAAGGATCGTCGATACGTCGGTCGTGGTGGTAAGCGCGGCAAAACCGCTGGTCGTGGAACAAAAGGCCAGAAGGCTCGCGCAGGTGCAAAAATTCGCCCAGAAATTCGCGACATTATTAAGCGTTTGCCAAAGCTCCGTGGTCGCGGCAAAAACAGCAACAAGAGCTTCCGTGCAAAGCCAAATGTCGTGAATCTCGGTGACATCGACACCACATTCAAAGCAGGGGATGTCGTAAGTCCGACAACTCTTCTCACTGTTGGTCTTGTCCGTCGTCATGCTGGCGAAACTCCAAAGGTAAAAATTCTCGGCACAGGCGAAATTACTAAGAAACTTACATTCGAAAACTGTGTAGTGTCAGAGTCAGCAAAGGAAAAGATTGCAAAAGTGGGTGGTACTATTAAATAAGTAAATACACGAACGAACAATGAATACTTTCTTCTCAAAGCTCAACCTCATCGTTCGGGATACAGCCATCAGAAAGCGAGTTGGTTTTACACTTGCTGCTTTGGTGGTTTTTCGTGTGCTCGCTGCAATACCAATTCCTGGTATCGACACAACTCGTCTCGCAGCATTTTTGGCTAACAATCAATTTTTTGGCCTTTTGAATATTTTTTCTGGTGGTGGTCTTTCAACACTTTCTATCATCATGCTCGGTGTCGGCCCATACATTACTGGTTCGATCATCATGCAGCTGTTGACCATCATGTCTCCAAAGCTCAAGGCTATGTACCAGGAAGAAGGGGAGATCGGTCGTCGCAAGTTTGCTCAGTTTTCTCGTATGCTTACAGTGCCGCTCGCTATTATCCAAGGATACAGCTTCCTTGCACTCCTTCAGAACCAAGGTGCCATCGGTGCATTGAGTACATTTGACTACGTCGTGAACGTAGCGATCATTACAGGTGGCTCACTTCTTATCATGTGGCTCGGTGAGCTTATCAGCGAGTTCGGCATCGGCAACGGTGTATCACTTATCATCTTTGCTGGTATCGTCGCACAGCTTCCTGTAACCGCTGCGCAGTTTTTCTTTACTTTTGATCCTGCAAACGTTCCTGTATACCTCAGCGTTCTCGCTGTTGCGCTTCTCGTGATAGCTGGTGTTGTTATTGTGACCGAAGCTGAACGTCCGATCCCGATCACATACGCAAAGCGCGTTCGTGGTATGAAGGTGTACGGCGGTGTTTCTACATACCTTCCACTTCGAATCAACCAAGCTGGTGTTATTCCAATTATTTTTGCACTTTCTATTCTTTTGTTCCCACAGATGATTTTCCAGTTCCTCGCAAACCTTCCTTCAGTCGGTGCGTTTAAGCCGTTTGTTGACGGTGTACTTGCAGCACTTGCGAACAGTTGGATTCACGCAGGTCTCTACTTTGTGCTCGTGTTTGTGTTCACATATTTCTACACTGCAGTAACCTTCGATCCACATATGATTTCTGAGAATCTTCAGAAGAGCGGTGCGTTCATCCCTGGTGTTCGCCCTGGTCAGTCGACTTCAGAATACGTGTCACGAATTTTGACCCGTCTCACCCTTGTTGGCGCCATTTTCCTCGGTTTCATCGCAGTGTTGCCACTCGCTATCCAGGCTGCAACCAACATCACTTCTTTTGCAATCGGTGGTACAGCGCTCCTGATCGTTGTTTCTGTTGTTATTGATCTTGTTAAAAAAGTAGACGCACAGCTTTCGATTCGAGAATATTAAACTCGAGAATATTAAACTCACGGGGCTTCGTGTGTTTTTAGATTCGGGTATACTTAAACCCATGAAACCTCAAACAATCGTACTCATGGGCCGTTCGGGTTGTGGAAAAGGAACTCAGGCAGATTTACTCAAAAAGTATTTTGCTGATCAGAATCCCGAGCGACACGTTGTATATGTCGAGACCGGCATGCGTTTTCGCGAGTTTATCAAGGGTGAGACGTACACGCACGCACTGTCAAAGCAAACATACGAAAAGAACGAGCGTCAGCCGGATTTTCTTGCTGTGCTCAACTGGGCAAGTATGTTCGTTGAAACCATGCAGGCGGATAATCATTTGATTATCGACGGCACGCCGCGCTCACTGCCTGAGGCGCTCGCTCTCGACAGCGCATTTCGTTTCTATGACCGTACGGCGCTTGTCGTACATCTCAACATTAGTCGGGAAACAGGGGAGAAGCGATTGCTAGCACGTGGACGTTCTGATGATCGCAATGCAGAGTCGAACAAACGCCGCTTTGAATGGTTCGACAAAGATGTGGTTCCGGCGCTCGAGCACTTCAAAAGTCTTTCGAATACTGGAGCATGCCGCTTTTTGGAAGTAGATGCAGAGCAGCCACTCGAAGATGTTCATCGTGCCATTGTTTCTGCGCTTTCATGATAACTATCAAAACACCAGAAGAAATAAAAAAACTCCGCGAGGGTGGCAGACGCCTTGCGACTATTTTGCATGAGCTTGCGGGTATGGTGAAGCCGGGAGTTTCTGCTTTTGTGCTCGACAAGCATGCTCAGATGCTTGCAGAGAAAGGGGGAGATAGACCAGCGTTTTTGGGTTACAAGCCGTACGGTGCGCGCAAGCCGTACCCGGCAAGTATTTGTGTTTCAATAAATGAAGAAGTGGTGCACGGTATTCCGACAGAGGATAAGATTTTTCAAGAAGGCGATATTGTTGCGATCGACATGGGACTTGTTCATGAGGGTTTGATCACTGACTCTGCAGTAACAGTGATTGTTGGTCAGGGTGATGAGCGGGCGCAGAAGATTGTTGACGCTACTCGTGTTGCGCTCCAGAGAGGTATTGCAGCGGTCAAAGCGGGGAATACTGTCGGTGACATCGGTCATGCGATCGAGCAGTACGTGAAGCCGTTCGGATATGGTCATGCTGAGGGCTTGGCTGGGCACGGAGTGGGATACAAGGTACACGAAGACCCATATGTACCAAATACTGGCAAGCCGGGCACAGGCGAGGACCTGGTGGCTGGTATGGTGATAGCTATCGAACCAATGCTCAACGAGGGCACTGGTAAAGTTATTTTTGATAAAGACGGGTATACGGTTCGAACCAAGGACGGCAAACGAAGTGTGCATTTTGAGCATACTGTGGCGGTGACTGAGAAGGGGTGCATTGTGTTGACCGAGCGGTAGAGCGGGTGTAGTCTTGCCGATAGCGCCTCGTTGGCGCTATCACAGAAGCGGTGTTGCTGGTTCACTCTCGTGTCCAGCCACACCGCTTTTTTGTGCCCGTGTTCTTGAATATGCGTCTATTTTTTCATATACTTGGCGGACCGTTATTTATTAAACTGAAATACAAATGACTTCAAAACAGCATCCAAAAAAGGAGCGTACATTGGTGATTGTAAAACCCGATGGCGTTCAGCGTTCTTTGATCGGTGAGATTATCGGTCGATATGAGCGGGTAGGGCTCAAGCTCGTGGCAATGAAAATGATGGTGCCAACACCAGAAATGGTAGAGCAGCACTACACCCTTGATCCAAACTGGCGCCGTGTAACTGGTGAGAAGCGTGTAAAATCTGCAAAAGAAAAAGGTGAGAAACTTGTAACAGAGGATCCATTCGAAATCACCGCAGCTATTTTGAAGCATCTCAAGAACTACATGACGAGCGGTCCTGTGGTGGTGATGGTCTGGGAAGGTGCACATGCAGCAGCTATCGTGCGCAAAATCGTGGGTGGTACCGAGCCGCTTTCAACCGATGTTGGTACGATCCGTGGTGACTATGTGCTCGACTCATACACCATGTCTGACTCTGATGGTCGTGCGATTCGAAACCTTGTGCATGCCTCAGGCAATGCTGCGGAGGCAGAAGCTGAAATTAAGCACTGGTTCAAGCCAGAAGAAGTTGTTGGTTATCGCCTTGTTCAGGAACAGATTATGTACGACGTCAACCTCGACGGTATTCTCGAATAATCAAAGAAAAGCGAGCCACTGTAGGCTCGCTTTTTTGTAATAATTGTTTACCGCATTACATTTTTTTTCAACTTGTGTTCTGATGTGGCGTACATGTTGCATCCAGAAAAAAAGCTTCTAAAATGAATAGTGGGTTACTTGAGATATAATCTAGATTAAATCAATTTTTAGGGAGCCTTACATCTTTGCTGGTTGAGGACGCATAACGCGACTAATGCCAACAACTGCGGGCACCCACCTAGATAACCTCTAGGGTATATCTGCAAGTAACTCTTCAAAACCCTCACCAATTTTGAGCTTTAGAAACGGAAACGAAACTTCTAGAGACCAGAACTGGTGAGGGTTTTTGTTTTGTGTGATTGTATACTTTTTGATTTTTAATCTATCCCCATATTACTGCGGCGGATTGTTTATATTAGGTACACTTAAGGACAGTGATACGTTTTTAGAAACTCATTTATTAAATTACGTAATAATCAATGAAGAAAATTTTTGGACTAATGGCAGTACTTGGGCTTGTGGGGATCATTTCCGTGTTTGTTCAACCGAATAATGCCCATGCTTTGAATTTTTGGGAAAGACTGATGACCCCGAATAGTGAGCTTCGCGGTCTCGATCAAACCGCTGCAACTGTTAATGCTGTAAAGATGGAGGTGGTGGATGTAGACACCACAAAAGTAAAAATATTATCACTAGATGAACTTGCTCCCGAACCAGAACCGTCTCCGGTGACTAGTGGCTGTGGACAGACGACGACCCCGCTTGGAAAAATAAACGAAACAATTCGATGTGATGGAAGAAACTGGGTTGCCGCTTCAAATTTATTGAATAGTGGCACAAACGTTGCGATCGGGGCTGGAGTAAGCTCGTCTGCAACACATAAATTTAGCGTGCTCTCCGATTATATAAAATCAAGTATTCATGGAAGCAATATTGGCGACGGGACAGGGGTAAGTGGTGTTGCGACTGCTGGGAATGGAGTGGTTGGTTCCAGTCAGTCCACCACTGGTGGTGCGGGTGTTCTGGGTCAGTCTATTGTTAGCAATTCTGGTATTGGTGTAAGTGGAATCGCAGGAGGACCGAATAGTGTTGGAGTTGTGGGAGTAGTTGGTGGTTCGGATTCAAATTCCAATTCTGCTATTGCGGTAAAGGCACAAGTTAATCCTTTTCGTGATGGGGGTGCTGGTTATGGTTTTTATCAGGGAGATAACATTAATGCAAAAAATTATTTTTCTGGAAGACTTGGAATTGGTGCGGAAGCTATGCCCGGTGAGATGTTAAGAGTTTCTGGTAGTAGTGCTATTTCTACAGCGATTACTGTATGGGGCCCAGGTGGCTTGGGTATCGAAAGTATGGGGCATACAGGTATACGGTCCACTACTCTCAGTAACGATGGTACCGGACTTGACGCTCAAGCAACCGGATCTAACAATACTGCTTTGCGTGTATACCAAGGTGGAACAGGCAGGGGTCTAGCTCAAGAAGGCGCTGACGCAAAGAACATATTTGAAGGCAAACTCGGGGTAGGTACATACCCAGACTCTCCAACCAGTCAAAGACTTGAAGTAAACGGCGGTGTTAAACTCGATGCAGTTAATACCTCTAAACCAGCTTGTGCTGCTGGAGTTCGTGGAACATTCTGGTTTGTGAAGGGTGCTTCGGGTGTAGCTGATACAGCTGAAGTCTGCGCAAAAAATGCTGATGGTTCGTATGTGTGGAAAAATCTTTTCTAAATCGCCAAAATAGTTATGTTAATTATCAAAAACCACTCGAAAGGGTGGTTTTTGTGTTGCTACTTTTTCAAACCAACTTTAGTTTTTATGAGTCGAATGTCATCCTCAATATTCTCAATTCGTCGCTCATGATTACCAACAGAAACATTTTCGATTCTATCTAAACGGCGATCCATTTGATCAAAGCGGGCATCGATTTGTTCGAAACGTACGTCGATCTGTGCAAAACGCTCATCAACACGATCAAATCCGTTTTTTACCGAGATTGCCAAATCATCAAGCTCTGATTTTGTGGCCATATTTTTCCCCACGTAATCGATGTGATTGGTTAGGGTTTCGGTAAGTAGATCTATTTTCCTTTCTAAGGTTTGCATTGTTGCCATTTGTTTCAGTAATTATACCCACGCGCTTTTTAATGATGCAATAGATGTTAACTAGTAGAACATTAAATTCCACTTAAGAAAAGATTAACTTTATTCTCCACTGTGTTTATTTGATATCATTGAGGAATGAATAAATCTAATCTTGAATTCTGGGGAGCAGCGGGAATGGTGACGGGTTCGAATTTCAAACTCGAGATTCCTGGTGCAGGAGCAAACGGTGGTGTTGGTACCGTGATGGTTGATTGCGGCATGTTTCAGGGTGGGCCGCAAGCGCATGAAAAAAATTGGGAGAAATTTCCATATGACCCTACGGCTATCGATGTGCTCATCGTTACACATGCACACATAGACCACATCGGGAGAATTCCAAAGTTAGTGAAAGCTGGGTTTGCGGGGCGAATTTTTTCTACAAAACAGACACGAGACATTGCTGCGTTTATGCTCGAGGATACCGCCAAGATTTTGGCCGAAGAAGCGCGGAGACACAATGACCCTGAGCCGCTCTATGGATTGTCGGACGTTGCGCGCACACTTTCTTTGTGGGAAACAAAGTCATACCACGAGCCGTTCGAGCCGCTCGCGTCTATCGAGGCGGAGTTTCTTGATGCGGGGCACATTTTGGGTTCGGCTATGGTGCGGCTGACACGTGGTGCAAAAGAGGGAAGCAAGCGAACAATTATTTTTTCTGGCGACGTTGGAAATTCGCCAGCACCGATCGTCCGGGATGCTGAGTCGGTAAAGGGTGCACACTATCTCGTTCTCGACAGCACGTACGGTGACCGAAACCATGAAAGCCGCCAGGAAACCGAGGCAAAGTTCGCCGATGTTGTGAAGAGTGTAATCGCTCAAAAGGGCACGCTTCTCGTCCCCGTGTTTTCTCTCGAGCGAGCGCATATTATTTTGTATCAACTCAACAACCTCGTTGAGTCTGGTGAAATCTCGCCCCTGCCTGTGTTTCTCGACTCTCCACTTGCCATGCGACTCATGCCGATATATCAGGCTTCACAAGATCTTTTTAATGAAGAAGCGCAGGCACACCTTAAGAAAGATCACGACATTTTTTCTTTTCCAAAACTTAAGATTGTTCACACAAATACAGAATCTGCGGCGATAGAAAAAGTATCTGGTCCGAAAATTATCATTGCCGGTTCGGGTATGTCGGTCGGAGGGCGTATTCCAGCGCACGAGATTAATCTTTTGCCAGATCCAAACACTACTTTACTCATCACTGGTTTCCAGTCAGCCGGCACACTCGGTCGGGCAATTCTTGATGGACAGAAGCAGGTGACGATCACTGGTGTGCCGGTGGACGTTGAGGCGAGGATAGAAAGTGTGCAAGGATTTTCTGCTCACAAGGACGCTGATGCAATGCTTGAGTTTGTTGACGCTGCTTCGGACACACTTGACCGTGTGTTTGTGGTGCATGGCGAGCCAAAGAGCGCGCTTTTCTTGGTTCAGCGAGTTCGGGATTATCTCGATGTTGATGCAATAGCGCCCGAGCGGGGGAAGGTATACGAGATTGATTTTTAGTTTGTGGTGAATTATCTGGCCGCTTTTTGTTTTTTTGTGATGTATACTTCCAACATGGAAACTAATGCAAACCCAAATAATATGAATTTGAACATGGGCGACCAGAAACATGTTCCTACTCAGAAAATTTTATTTTCAACTTTAATATTAGTTGTCATGGTTACAGTGTTTTACGCGGGTCAGATGTACGAAAGAAAAAGGAGCGAAACAAATCCAGAGGCAGTGCAAGTCACTGCAAAAACGATTGATGAAGGTGCTCAGGAAAATTGGGGTGTGTTTAGTAATGATGTTATGGGTATTAAGTTCGAGTATCCTCTGTTGTGGGGTGAGATTACTTCAAATAACTGTAATTGGGTCGGCGCAGCTCAGAGTCAAATAATTTCACCCGCATGTGGTGAAATCTCTCTAAGTGCAGTGAACTACTTAGGCTTTTCGAATCAACAAAATTTTCTCAATTCTACTCCTCGCCCCACAGCACGAGATGGTTGGTATACAGACACTCATTGGATAAAGAGTCAGAGTGATATAGACACTTATTGTCAAGATAAAGGTAAGAGACCAAAAATCACTCAGATTGCTCCTGGGGCTGGGGGTCAAGGTGTTGAAGTGATTGTTCAGTCAGAGATTGTGAGTTGTGATGTATACACAAATAAAAACGGAATTAAGGTCGCCCGCATTTCAGAAGGTGAGTCGGAGGGGCTTGCTAGTTCAATTACACCCCCACGAGTCCTTTACTACATATACACAGGATTGGAATATTTCCCAGCGATTTCTTTTAACTCCAAGCCAGAAAATCAAAATGTTATGGACCGCGTAGTCGATAGCCTTAAGTTGCTTCGAGTAAATTAAGTTATGTATTAAAAAACCACCCGAGCGGGTGGTTTTTCTTTTGCGCACAGTAGCGGATTATTTTACAGAAGCGACGATTCTTTTGAATGTCTCTGGATTTGCGTGTGCCATTTCAGAAAGCATTTTGCGGTTCAAGAGCTGACCCTTCTTTTTCATTGCGCCGATGAACTTGCTGTATGTAGTGCCGTGTTCGCGGAGTGCGCTGTTCAAGCGAACGTTCCAGAGGCGACGGAAATCACCCTTTTTGTCGCGGCGATGTGCAAAGGCGTATGTACCAGCGTGTGAGATCGCTTCGTATGCTTGGCGTTCCTTAGAGCTACGGCCGTGGCGATAGCCTTTGGTCTGCTTGAGGATATTTCGTCTGGTTTTGAGGGCATTTACGCCTTTCTTTACTCGGGTCATGATTTTAAATTATGCGTTGATGAGGTAACGGCTGCGGTTTTTGTTGTTAATGGTGAAGGTACCCATGCGCTTTTTGTTGAGCTGGCTGCGACGAGACGCCTTGGCATTGAAATGGTTTTTGCCTGGCTTGCGTCCCAAAATCTTCCCAGTACGGGTGACTTTGAGTCTTTTCAAATATGATTTGTTTGTTTTCATGATTTTGGTGCTCGTTCGATGATTGTCGTAATGCCTTTGAGACTTTTCTTGGCATCGTCCGCGATCTTGTATTCTTCAGATACTAATTTAAGAATCCGCCCCATGCGCTCTTTGAGGAAGTTGAAGTCCATATACTTCGTTCGTCCTGGTAGGAAGAGGTCGATTTTTACTCGATGACCCTCGCGGAGCCATTCGGTAACCTTCTTCGCTTTGAGATCGAGGTCGTGCTCGCCGGTACCCACTTTGATCTGAATGTTCTTCGTTTCTATAGTGTGGGCACGGGTTTTGGCGAGCTTTTGCTTCTTATTCGCGTCGTACTGGAATTTACCATAATCCATGATTTTTGCAACTGGAGGTACGGCATTGGGCGAAATCTCGATAAGATCGAGGCCGGCCTCTTCTGCATGCTTGAGTGCCTCAGAAAGTGACAAAAGGCCGTAGTTTTCGCCCTGTGCGCCTATAACACGCAGTTCAGAGGCACGGATTTGATGGTTTATTCGTACGTTTGTAGACAAAGTGTTGTATATCCTGAAAACGGTTCTAGGCGAATTCAGTGGGGAAAATATAGCACATTTCAGGAAAAAATCAAAAAGCACCCTTGGAGGGGTGCTTGGGTGTCTACGGGATAGAAGGTGTGACGCGTTTGCTGGAGTTCGGTTCTTTGATCTCTCCTGTGACAGTGAACGTGGGGTCGGTGGGGTCGCATACAAACACAGTGACTTCCTGGCGAATGATCGTGGGAGTTAGGCCGCGACCTTCGTTGTGCAGCACGTCTTTGACGCATATGATTGCATCAAAGAACAAGCTGATTCCTTGCTGTGCATCCTTTTTGTGACCACGGGATATGTCTCTCATCGTGGCCTTGATGGTGATTGCTGTGCTGTCTGACAAGGGTTCGTAGCGGTTACCGAACAGCTCGCCGTCATAACGAAATCGAATGGTGTACTGAACTCTTTCGGTGACCACGTCTCTCTGGCACGCTTTCACATTGTGGACCTGGTCAAGCGGCAACTCATCTGCGCCCTTGAAACTGATCAGGGCAAGCCGTTGTTCCACAAAACCCCGAAGGGTTGCTTGCGACAAATTCCAGTTGTTGTACGCATGTGGTCCGACATGACAACGAAGCCAGTCCTTCAAATAAGGACGCTTCCTATCGTTCGTGATCCGCAGATACCTTTTCCAATCCATTAGCATCCTGCCTTTCTAACCTGTTGCTTCTGAAAAGAACAAAAACGTCTGGGAATTAGGATACTGAAGAATAATCGAGTTGTCAAACAGTTTACAAAAATCGGCGGATAGGAAGAATAACGAGCTCGCGAATCTTTTGAATTGCGGGGCGAGTAAGCCAAGTGCGGTAGACAATTTCTTCTGTATTTGTGAGATCGTCCGCGAAATGCTTTTTGAGTGCATGTACCATGTCGGGGTCGGTGCTTACTATGTTTGCCTCGTAGTTGTACAAGATACTGAGTCGGTCGAGGTTGAAGCTGCCAATCGTTGCCCACGCATCGTCTACGATGATTGTCTTGCTGTGCAGAAAAGCTTTTTTATATTCAAAAATCCGTACGCCAGCACGAAGCATTTTTTCGTAATGAGAGCGGGTAGCCCAGCCAACAAATGGTTCTGGTTCGTCAGAAGGGAGTAGGAGACGGACGTCGACACCGCGGCTTGCAGCAAGTCGAAGTACGCGTGCGAGGCGGCGGTCGGGTACAAAGTACGGTGTTGTGATGTAAACAGTTCGTTCGGCGTTCCTGATCGCATCGATGATTGCGTAGTAGAGAAATCGTTTGCGGAAGTACGGCGAGCTCGTAAGGAACTGAAACCCGCGACTGTATGTTTTTGTTTTTTGGATACGCGAGCTCAGTTTTTGTTCGATGGATCGATCCCACATTTCGTTGAATGCGGTGAGCATTTCGTCCACGGTATGGTTGCCGACTTCAATAGTGGTGTCGCGCCAGTGTGCCATGTCATCACGAAAACCAATGCCGCCCGTGAATCCAATTTTTCTGTCGATGATCACAATTTTGCGATGATCGCGGAAAAACCACGAAAGAAAATTGTTGATTCGCCACGGACTGATGATGTTCACAAACCGAACATCAATGTTGTCGTCCCGCATGTCGGTGGGGTAGCGGGAGGTATAGAGGTTCCAGCTGCCGACAGCGTCACAGAGCACGCGGACACGGACGCCAGCTCGGGCGCGCTCACGGAGTACAGACACGAGTCGCTGACCGATCGTGTCATCATGAAAAATAAAATGCTCGATATCGATCGATTGTTGAGCTGAGGCACAGGCGGCAAGGATACGTTCCTGTGCTTCTGCACCAAAGAGATAAAAGCGAAGAGACTGATGTTCTGGGTTCATGAGGTGTGTAAAGTGAACTTAGCAATTGTATCCGAACATTACCCAAAACAAAACATTGTTAAAAAACATTGTTAAAAAACATTGTTAAAAAACATTGTTAAAAAACAAAAACGCCCGAAGGCGTTCGTGTTTCAGAAATCAAAATAAGGTTTTACGTACTAGTCGTTGCAACCACAGCGATCTTCAATGAGCATAACAAGGCCGCCGATACCGACAAGAATAGGCCAGATAATGTTCACTGAATTTTCTGCCAAGAGTCCCTGGTATTGAAGCAGGAAACAGATAGCAAAGAGGATGACGAGGATCGGGATAACACCGCGATGGTCGCCAGAGCACGTATTTTTACTCATTGGATTTTTCAAGGTTCTTTTTATAAATTAACCGCTTACTAGCACGAGCAGGTGTTGTCGCAGCACTTACACTTCTTTACTTTCATGACACCCATGACGATAAAGAGAATACCTGAGATAAAGATTGGCCACATGCCGCGGAACAAACCAACACCCATAAGTGTAAACAATACACCGATCGCAATGAATGCCCACGGCTTCACCATATGATGCTTACATGCGCAGGTTTTGCCGCTACCCATCTGATTCATTTCTTCGTTCATATCTTTTTATTACTAATAAAGGATACGGATATTGTACCACGCACGGCGAGTGGCAAGTGGTGGTGTTTTGGGAAAAGGGTGTGTTTATAATTTTGCCAGTATCTGGTATTCTCGATTCTAGAAATGAACCAAGAGGAGAAATCTTATGGAACACTTCTGGACCGAAGAAGACAGGACACGGCTTGCGCGGGTTGCCACGCTTGAAGAGGCTGCAGAGGTGGCGCTCGCAGTTCTCCAGCGAATGAATCAGCATGCGAGTCAGCACGGCAGAGAAATCGTGCAGGTCTGTGGGCCGATGTCGACTGGTGGTTTGGGAAACGTCGCGGACAACATGGCACATTTTGAGCGGGCAGTGAATGTGCTGAAGAAAAGGGATCTGCTTGTTTTCGACCAGATGCCGTTTCAGGATGCGATCATTCGGATTTGTAAGTACAAAGAAGGTGATGGCAAGTACCACATGGAAATTCTCGAGGTGTTTTATCGGCGGATTTTCGAGTCAGGGCACGTGAAGCGTGCATATTTCCTTCGTGACTGGGAAAGTTCCCGGGGAGCGACATGGGAGCGGTGGATTTGCACTGAGCTCGGGATCATTGTTGATGAATACCCGGATGAGTGGTTGCAGCAAGTAACTTCATGAAACCGACACGCGACAGATACATCTACAACAAAAAACGGCCAATGGCCGTTTTTCTTTTGGTGGACTTGGTGAGTGAAAGTTGGAACCAACTACATTCCTGGGTTTTTGAAGCGTCTGCGGCGATTATTCAGAGACAATGAGAAACCCCGACTCTTGTCGGGGTTGTGTTGTGAGAGTAGTGCTTATTGAGCAAAGCGTATGTTCTTGGGTTTGCCGTCGATGAGTTGAAAGCTGACGGGAACACGATCATCGTGCTTGAGTATCTCATAGAGACCTTTGGGCACCGAGATTTCGCAGTAGACGGGTTCGCCAGTCCCAACACGGCAAGCAAGCGTGGCGGAGTAACACCAAGTCTTTTTTGGCCCTGTGAAGCCTAACGGGGGAAGGTAGGGGCGGAGTTCTTTGTCTTTGCGATAGACATACCCCCAACTGAAGTTCGTTTTGGACGTCTTCTTCGAGTGAGCGCGGGTCGTCATTGTGAACTCCTCGGGTGTTCGTTATCGCTTCTGCCAACGTGGCAGGGTAGCGGGGTTTTCTGCCGAGACAATACATTAAGTATGTGACTCGGTCAAGTATTGGTGGAGATGGGCGGAATCGAACCGCCGTGCAAAAAATAACAAATAGTGAGTCTACAACGCGTAGGGAATTTTGAAGTTTAAGCGCGCTTACTAAAAAATTCACAAAACATAAGCGTGCCGATTCTCTATGTTTCGAGTTTCGGTCGAGAAGGGCCGGACTCTGAGCTTGAGGTTTATATCATTACGTGCGCGTACCAAGCTTGGGCGCCCGCAACGTCACTTACGCTATTGCGTAAGAGAAAGCGAAATCTTTTGCACCAAAAAATGGTGAAACGACTGCCTTTGCAACTGAATTTTTTGCAGTTGTGATTCCGGAAGTTTAAGGAGATCCCGGAGCTCCGCGTCGCACAAAAGTTTGTTATTTCCTGTCTAGGCCGATCATCCCCCCAATACCTTCTATATTCACTATATTAAAAAACATTGGGCGAAGGGTCGACGGAAATTATGTCAAAGAACTGAAGATCCTGGCAGTATGCACTGACTATCTGTCGCGGAATTCGCGGCGAACCTCGCGGTCAGTCTCGCGCTTTTTAATCGTTTCGCGCTTATCGAACTTTTTCTTGCTTTGCGCCAAACCAACCTTAACCTTGATTTTTCGACCCGAATTATACACTGAAATAGGCACTATTGTCAACTTTGCTCCAGCAAGGGAGTTGATCTCTTCTTTGGTAAGGAGGAGGCGTCGGTCGCGCTTGGGATTGTAGTCTGCGGGAATGTTTTTGGGCTGGAAGGGTGAGACCTGCATGCCCACCACGAACGCCTCGCCGCCGCGGATTGTTACGTATGAGCCGTCGAGAGACCCCTGCCCGAGCCGGAGAGACTTTACTTCAAAGCCAAAAAGCTCGATACCAGCTTCGACGGTGTCGGTTATTTCGTAGTTAAACGTCGCCTTTTTGTTGAAGACTAAGTCGCTCATATATATAGTGCATTGGCGTAACTATAGCAGTTTGAGGAGAAATTCGTTAGTATTAGCACACAAAAATATGAGTCAAAAACCAGAAAAGAAAAAGAAGATTAAAGTCGTGCTCAAGAAAGTGGGAGGAGGAATGGGTGGTGTTGGTGGAGGCATGTCTCGCGATCCGCGCAATAGATTGTGGATCAACATTCTTTCGTCATTCCTGATTTTCGCTGCGATTATTTTCATGTACTCGACGATCAAGGACATGACGACCAAAACTGAAGATCTGCCGCTTTCACAGGTTGCAACAGACATTGTTGCAGGCAAGGTTGCTAAGGTGCTCGTGCAGAGCGACAACTTGACCGTTACATACAAAGACGGGGTAGAGAAAAAATCTAAAAAGGAGCAGGGTGAGGCGCTTACACAAACACTTTCTACGTACGGCGTTACCCCAAAGCAACTTTCTGAAATTGCATTTACTGTTGAGACTCAGAGCAGTGTGGGCTACTGGGTTCTGAACCTTGCCCCGATTATTTTGCCGATTATTTTTATCGTTCTCTTTTTGTGGTTCATGACTCGTCAGGTAAAAGGTGCTGGTATGCAAGCGTTTACTTTCGGCCAGTCAAAGGCGCGAATTATTTCTCCAGATGACAAGCGTCAGCGCGTAATGTTTAAAGACGTTGCTGGTGCAAAGGAGGCAAAAGAAGAGCTCAAAGAAATCGTCGACTTTTTGAAAAATCCAAAAAAGTTTTTTGAAATCGGCGCACGAATTCCAAAGGGTGTGCTTCTCATGGGTGCTCCTGGTACCGGCAAAACTTTGCTTGCTCGTGCGGTGGCAGGTGAGGCTGGCGTTTCTTTCTTCTCGATTTCTGGTTCGGAGTTTGTCGAAATGTTCGTCGGTGTTGGTGCGTCTCGTGTGCGCGATCTCTTTAAACTGGCAAAAACTGCAGCGCCAGCAATTATTTTTGTCGATGAGATCGATGCTGTTGGCCGCGTGCGTGGAGTCGGTGCAGGTGGTGGAAACGATGAGCGTGAGCAAACACTGAACCAGATTCTTGTTGAAATGGACGGCTTTGAGCCAACAGAAAAGGTGATTGTTATGGCAGCGACGAATCGTCCTGATGTTCTTGACCCGGCGCTTCTTCGCCCGGGCCGCTTTGACCGTCGTGTCGTACTCGAGCTACCAGATCGCAGTGACCGCGAGGAAATTCTCAAAGTCCATTCTACAGAGAAGCCGTTTGCAGAAGACGTAAACTTGGGCGTGATCGCCGAGCGAACCCCGGGCTTTTCTGGTGCTGATCTTTATTCACTGATGAATGAGGCGGCAATTCTTGCTGCACGCGAGGACCGCACAAAAGTTTCTCAGTACGACCTTATTCGTTCGATCGAAAAGGTGATGCTCGGCCCAGAACGCAAGAGTCATATTTTGTCTAAGAAAGAAAAGGAAATCACTGCGTATCACGAAGCGGGCCATGCGCTCATTGCATCTGTGCTCGACTATGCCGATCCAGTGCACAAAGTTTCGATTATTTCTCGTGGACGGGCGGCGGGCTATACGCTCAAACTTCCGATAGAGGATCGCAAATTGCAATCAAAGAAAGAATTTCTTGATGACATTGCAGTTTCGCTCGGTGGGTATGTTGTTGAGCAAATGATTTTTGGTGACCTCACGACTGGTTCATCGAACGATTTGCAGGTTGCAACTGCATTGGCGCGCGACATGGTGACTCGGTATGGTATGTCAGACAAAATCGGCCCCGTGGCACTCGAAGGTCAGCGTGGTCGCACGATGTTTGGACAGGGGATTGAGGGTCGTGAATATTCTGAAAAGCTTGGCGCCGAAATTGATGCTGAGGTTTCAAAGATCATGAACGATGCGTTCAAAATCGCAACCGACATCAACACAAACTATCGCAAGACGCTCGACATGATTGCTGCAAAACTTATTGAAGTTGAAACCATCGAGCGTGATGAGTTCGAAAAAATCCTCGTGGCGAACGGCATCGTTCCAAAAAAGAAAAAGGACATTGAGCACGCGGGGTAGGCCGCAGGTGCGGTGAGTTACGAAAATTTGCTGCTTGACTTTTGAGAAAATTTTGCTAGGCTGTCAGTAAGTGCTTAAACAGTGCCTTCGGGCTCACCCTTCAATTTGAAGGGAGAAAAGAAAAATCCCTTAGAGGAAATCTCTGAGGGATTTTTTGATTGTTTCAAAGTTTGCTTTATCGAGTGTGTTGATTTTTTCCACAAGCCTTTTGGTGTCAATAACTCTGATTTGTGATAAAACCACCTTTGATTCTACTCCAGTAACAAAACCAAGACTGATTCTATAAAAGTGGGATTTTTTAGAGGTTGTTATCGGGGCAATTAAACAAATATTTTTGCTTAATCCTTTAATAATTAAAATAGGTCGCAAAAAGTTTGCGCTGGTTCCATTGTGTTCACGTCCGACATTTAAACCAAGTGAGCACCACCAAATGTCTCTTTCTTTGTATAGTCTTTGTAAGGCTTTTGAATCTAAATTTTTCTTTCTTTCGTTCCACCCATCAAAATCTTTCATCTCGGAAACCTAGCAGAACTCAGATCAAGAAAAACTTAACTGTTGCTCAAATATGCAAAGATATTGACAAAATATATTATGTATGTATAATACTTTACTAGTTCAGCTTCGGTGACGAAATAGGAGCTGACGGATTCTGTGTGGTACTGCACCTCCTCATGTTGTTTCTTCCCGCTCAAATATTTGTGCGGGAGAGTTGAGGACTGGACGTGCCCCGCGTGGCCGACTCTAGCGAATAGACCACCCAAGTCACCGGGTGGTCTTTTTTATATACTGGAAACTTAATATCAAGAATGAAATATTGTGGGCGTGCTAGGAATCGAACCTAGGACCATCCGTGTATAAGACGGACGCTCTACCAACTGAGCTACACGCCCGAACCAATCTCCGTTATTTACCAAAACAGCTACGCACCCATATTTCCACTTAACTACCAAAACAGCTACACGCCCATGAGTAATGTGCGAATCATAGCAAACGCGGTGAAGTTACTCAAAATGAATTTCTTCGCTGGTTTGTGAAGCGAGGCCGCGGAGAAGAGGGTATTTACTGAGGTCGGGGGAGAATTTGAGGACAAACCCAGCCTCGCGTCGGGCCGCTTCTACCATTTTAATATTCTTTATCGCTTCCATGGCGACGTCGGACATGCCCCATTGGCGAGGGCCGTAGAGCTCGCCCGCACCGCGTTGTGCAAGATCAAACTCAGCGAGCTCGAAACCATTCTTTGCTGACACAAGCGCCTGGAGTCGTTCGATTCCTTTTCCTGTTTTGCTTTCGGTAAACACAAAACAATACGCCTGGTGCGTGCCGCGGAGCACGCGCCCACGGAGCTGGTGTAGCTGAGCGAGCCCAAAACGCTCGGCGCCTTCTATAAGAATGACAGTTGCGTTCGGAACGTTCACACCGACTTCGACAACAGACGTCGCCACGAGCACATCGATTTTGTGTGCTTTGAAATCAAGCATGACTTGATCTTTGTCGCCGGGTTTCATTTTGCTGTGAAGGATGCCGATCTCGTATTCGGGAAATACATCGCGCTGCAGTCGCGCCGCTTCTTCGGTCACGGATTTCATGGTGAGTGTTTGCTCTTTGTCTGGATCGGGCTCGTTAANNAGCTCGGTGCGGATTTTTTCATACACTTTTTTGCGAGAATCCGGCGTGATGATTTCGGTGATAATCTGCTTGCGACCAGCGGGCATTTGGTCGAGCAAAGTAAGGTCGAGGTCGCCGTACACGGTGAGTGTGAGTGTGCGCGGTATCGGCGTAGCAGTCATCGAAAGAAGGTGGGGAGTGATGTCGTCTTTGCGGCGGAGCTTCTGGCGCTGAGCTGTGCCGAAGCGATGCTGTTCGTCAATAATAATGTACGCCAAATTTTTGAACTTCACCGCTTTTTGAATAAGCGCATGAGTGCCGATCAAAATCGGAATCTCGCCGTTTTCTACCCATTTTAAAAGTTGGGTGCGGGAAATGTCAGTAGAGCCCTTTGGATTAATTTTTGAGGGGAATTTTTTGCAGCCGCTACTCGTGATGAGCGCAATATTTATATTGAGATACGCAAAATA
>CXWK01002168.1_pt1 | contig 138327 bp, 116 predicted proteins | sample 590851 | NCBI WGS metagenome assembly CXWK01 (sample SAMEA3498364, study PRJEB10139) | wastewater metagenome | biome: wastewater treatment plant; material: activated sludge | place: Denmark | collected 2014-08-01
CGCCCGACCCAAGCGCAAGGCCACAAAAAGACGGAGGGGCCGCCCACGCGGGCAGCCCCCCATTCGTTCAGACGGGATCTGAACTTAGAACTTGATCATGCCGCCGGCGACGACGAGGTCGAGATCCTCGATGCCCGGGTGCGCTATGTCAGCACCGGCGCCGTTGACGAGGGTGACGTCTGCCTCGATCCGGCGATAGTAGACGTAGAGCGACATGGCTGCTGCGTCGATGCCCTGGACGATGCCACCGCCCCACATGGTCAAATCGGAGTTGGCGATGTTGAAGTCGGTGACGTTGTTGTCGAACGACAGGTCGGTGCGGTCGTTCGAGCCGCCCTGGAAGTCGTAGTACTGGCCGAAGATGGTGGTCTTGCCGAGATCGAAGAACTTTTTCTCGATACCGGCTTCGATCGCGTAGAACGTGCTGGTGTCGTCGGCCCGCGAGGGAGCATCGAACAGATCGTCGATGTTGTCGTCCTTACGATAGCCAGCAGCGCCCGTCACATAGAGACCCGTCTCGGAGTGCATGATGCTGAGCGAGCCGCCGAGCTGTTTGCAGTCCGCATCCGGGTTGTTGGCGGCGCTGACAGCCAAGCAATCATCGATGAAGTTGGCTTCTGCCTCGGCTGAGCTTTCCTGGCCGTAGGCGATACCGCCAGCGATCTTGAAGCCGCCGAACTCGCCATGATACTTGAGGCCGACATCCCAGTAGTCGTCACCGCCCCAGGCCGCCGTGGCCGTAAAGCCCGCAAACGCAGGCGTGTCGTACTTGACGACCATGCCACGCTCGACCTCGCCCGGCTGGTCACCAGAATGCGCAATGACGCGGCGATAGCCGAAGATGTCCTGAGTCGTGTTGTCGCGGGTACCGATCACCCCGTTCTTGAAGCGGACGCCAATGCCGAGGCCAGAGTCTTCTACGTCGGAAAACTTGGCAACGTCCTTGGTCTGGGCGAGGTTGATTTCGGTGATGCTTTCGGCAGCCGGACCGGTACGGCCGACCGAAACGGTGCCGTACTTCTTGCCTTCGATGAACCAGTAGGAGTGACGCACGTCGAGGCCCGAATCTGCACGAGCCGCCACGTCGTCCTGGGTGAAGCGCTTCGAACTGGCGCCGCGGACGCCAATCTCGATCATGTAGCCCGCTTTCCAATCGTCGGCGATCTTGGCCGAGCCCTTGAAGCGGAAGCGCGTGCGTGAATTGTCGTTGGTGTAGATGCCGGCGTTGCTCTCAAAGCCGTCATCCCAGAAGATCATGGCTTCGTTGACGTGACCCGATACCTCGAGCTTGACCTTGCGGTTGCCTTTGCGGGCCGTCGTGGCTTCGAGTTCAGCGATGCGCTCTTCCAGATCGGCGCAGCAGTTACCGCCGAGATCGGCAGCGCCGGCAGGCGTAAAGCCCGCAGCAAGCGCAAGTCCCATGGCAGCGAACACCGCACGCTGCGAATACAATGATTTAGAAGCCGATTTCATCGGTGCCCCTCTGATTTGACGTCGTGCCCTGTCTTCCCCGATCTCGCCGGTCCCCCCAGCGCGATCGTCCATGAAAGCGTAAGCAACCAACTCGACCGCTCCACCTCATGCTTAAGGGTGTGTTAAGCTGGGTTTTTTTCACTTATGTGACATTCGCTGTCACAATCTGTAGCGATCTGGCAACAGCTCGCCAAATCCCGTTCTTGTGTGTTCTATGGGCACGCGTTAGCCCGGCCCACGTCATTCAATTGCAAGCCAATGTCCGCTGAAAACGAATTCGATATCGTCGTCGCTGGTGCCGGCCCAGCGGGATTGGCTGCAGGCCTATCCGCGGCGCACATGGGCTTGAGAGCAGCGGTCGCTGGGCCACAAGCGAGCCGCAGCGATGGCCGCTCGGCAGCGCTGTTCGACGGCTCGGTTCGACTGCTGAAAAGATTGGGCGTCTGGCCCCACATCGCCGGGGCGTCCGAGCCGATCGACGGCATCCGCTTGATCGACGCGACGGCATCGCTGCTGCGCGCCCCGGAAGTGGTTTTCAAGTCCTGCGAGATCGATCTTCCCGCGTTCGGATATTCCATTCTCAATCGCGATCTGACCGCTGGCCTCGAGACCACCGCCAATGGCCGGTTGACAAGGATTGTCTGCGGTTCGGTGTCGATCCGAGCCATCGAGGCCGGGCGCGTCGTGTTGAACACGAGCGAAGGCGTCGAACTCACGGCCTCGCTGGTCGCCGCCGCAGATGGGCGCACGTCCGCGGCCCGCACTGCGGCCGGGATCGGCGTCAGATCCTGGGCCTATCCGCAGGGCGCCGTGGTCTGCAATCTTGAGCACACCCGGCCGCACCACCAGATTTCCACCGAGTGGCATAGAGCCTGCGGTCCGCTGACGCTGGTTCCCGCGCCTCGGCCTACCGGCGGCTCTTACGCCTCGAGCCTCGTCTGGGTCGAAACGCCAGATGAAGCCAAGAGCCTCGCGGAACTCTCCGACGATCGTTTCACGTCGGCACTCCTCAGCCACATTGGCGGATTTGCCGGGAGAATTGTGAGCCTCACGCCGCGCCAGGTCTTTCCGTTGAGCGGCCAGACGGCTGAACCGCTCGCGCAAAACCGCGTCGCGCTCATCGGCGAATCGGGACATGTCATGCCGCCGATCGGCGCGCAGGGTCTGAATTTGAGCTTTAGAGACGCGGCAACACTTGCGGAAATGGCTGCCGGGGCCAAGGCGGGCGGCGGCGACCCCGGAGGTCCTGACACGCTCATAGCTTTCGATTCCGCCCGCCGCCAGGACGTCCTCTCGCGCATCTATACGGTCGACCTGTTGAACCGTTCGCTCATTTCGAGCCTGCCGCCGGTGCATCTTGTCCGCAGCCTCGGCCTGTTCGGCCTCAACAGTATCGGCCCGCTGCGCCGGCTCGTCATGCGCGAAGGAGTTTTGCCAACGTTTTCCACACCCTTGCTGATGCGGGACAATACCGCGCCCGGCGGCCTTGACGCCGCCACACGCGAACAGGCATGAGGCGGAGCCGGCGGCGTCCGTTTCCGCCCCCATTTCCGCAACCTGCCTGAGGCCGTGTCCGCGCCATCATGAACGCGCCATCTTTCCTTCGCGACCTCCAGTTCCGGCTCGAGTACGCGCTGTTGCGTCTCGTCGTCGGCACGGTGCGGGCCATTCCGCTCGACAAGGCAACGAAGGGATCGGCATGGTTCTGGCGTCACCTGGCACCGGTCATCAATCCCAAGCGCCACAAGCGCGCGCTCGACAATCTGGCGATTGCCTTTCCCGAGAAGCCAGAGGCCGAGCGTGAGGCCATTGCTCTGAAGCATTGGGAGAACCTCGGCCGGGTCATGGCCGAAACCATGCAGCTCGACCGCATCATCGCCGACCCAACGCGCATCCGCATCAAGGACGAGCAGATTTTCAATCGCTACAAGGGCAAGCTCGGCCCCATCGTCGGAGCCTCTCTGCATCTTGGCAACTGGGAGCTTGCCATCTGGCCGCTCACTCTTTCCGGCGCAATCCCGGCCGCCGTCTATCGCTCCGTCAACAATCCCTACGTAGACCGCTATCTGCGCGAGCAGAGGAAGGACCTCTACCCCGGTGGCCTGTTCGGCCGCGGCGGCGTGGAAGGCGATCACGGAGAAAGCCAGAAGACCGCGCGCGCCATTATGGACTATGTGCGCCGGGGCGGCAGGCTCGGTCTCGTCTGCGATCTCTACGACCGCACCGGCCTGCCCGTGCCCTTTTTCGGCAAGGACGCCGCTACCGTCACCATACCGGCCATGATCGCGCGCCGGACCGGCGGGCGCATCTGGATGTCGCGCTGCTACCGGCTCGGCACCGACAGTCACTTCGAGATCGAATTGAAAGAATTGCGCGTTCCGCGCACCGTCAACCAGGGCGAGGACGTGAAGTGGGCGACAGCCGCCATGACCCGCCAGTTTGAAGCGTGGGTTCGTGAGATGCCGGAACAGTGGATGTGGTCGAACAGACGCTGGAGCTGAGCGCGGCGGCGATCCTCATCCGGGCGGGGCGCTGAACGGCGCGGGGTCGACGACAAGCGAACGGCCCTCCGCCGCATCGGTATCGCCGCGCGGCTGCGCCTGCCAGTTGCCCGCACCCATCAGATGCACCGCATGCACGCGATACGCTTCGAACTTCGACGCCGTGTTCTGCCGCCACGTCTGCCACGGCACGGTATTGACGCCGCCGCCACCCGATGAACTCTGCACGATGTAGTATCCATTGGGGCGTTGCACACCCATGACGATGTGATCGATCTCGAACACACGCTCCTGCCCTTCCCAATCGTAGTCGGCGAAGTTGATGCCGAACAGCATCGCGCTTCTGAGTTCCAGCTTGTCGATATCGGTGCCGGAGACGATCTGGTTGGTGATCGTGCCGATACCGGCGACCTGACCGTCGGAATGGTTCGACAGCTTGCCGACCGTCATGGATGGAAACACCGTCCTATTCAGCGCTTCGTTGATGTTCACAGCGATCAGCTGGAACAGGCCGTGCATCCAGCCTGAGCAATCGACTGTTGTGCCGCTGCAAGCCGCCCCGGCGATGTCGGTGCCGCTGAACACCAGTTCCTTCAACCCCCGCCGCGAGCACTTGCAGCCGAGACGATAGCGGATGGAATCGTATTTCCGCGTCGTGTCCCAGACGATGTCGGAGATGAGCGTCTCAATCGACGCATCGAGCGCGGGAAAGTCGCCGTTCATCTGCTGCGCCAGATAGCGGCGCGCCGAATAGACCGTCTGGCCGCCATGATGGATGATGGCCCAGCGCGGTGCGGAAGGCGCGCTGCCCATCATTTCGACCGTCTGCCCTTTCTCAAAATGGCCAAGCACGTTGTCGCCGAGCTTGGGCTGTGAACGGTAGTTGAGCGTTTCGCTGATGACGGTGGCCTGCATGTCGAACCCCAATGACAACTGCTCTGCTTAAAACCTTCAAGGCGCGCGTCATGCATCTGCCGGCGCCACCTGCCACACATCCTTGCAGATTCCGTAGAAGTGCTTGACGTTGTCGCGATAGCGTTCGGCCCACACGCCCGATCCGTTGTAAGCTCTGACCGCTTCCCACAGATCATGGGTGATCGCGTACTTGCGTTTCAATTCGCTCAGCGCCCGCGACAGGCATTCGTCGAAGCGATACCACTTCCTGTTCCGGTAGAAATCCGCTTCGTCGTAGACGAACTGCAGGTCGTACTGGAAAATTCCATAGCCCTTGTAGACCCATTGTTTCGGCCCAAAACCGCGCATGGCCCGCGTCGCGTTCGCCTCGCCAATCAGCAGTTCCGTAAAATCCCCGCCGAAGTCGCGGCGGAATTCGCGCGTGTTCCTGGGGCGCGCATTGCGCGGCGCGCCGGGTGCATCGCCGCTGGCATCGAGCACGCAGCGTTCAAGTAGCTTTCCGGCCTCGACCTCATCGATGAACTTCAGCCAGAAGTAGGCCGTCTCCTGGCACACCATGGCGGCGAGCAACGGCGCTGGAAACGGCGTGCCCTCGCACGCGGCGTCCATCACCTCGCCGAATTCACCCTTCATCCAGCGGGCCGCCTTGCGGCACTGACTGTCGCTGATCGGCCTTTCGACGGGGCGGAAGCCATCGAGAATGTTGCGCTCAATCCAGTTGCGATCGTCGAGATAGGTGAACCCCCGCATGGCAGCCTCCTGCAACATAGATCCGTCCGGCAAAGCGCAATCAGGCTCTCAGCGGCCATCGCTGCGGCGGACGCTCTCAAAAATCGCTTTGGCCATGCGGCACTGTCCGAAAAATGCAGACGCGCCAAAGTTCAGATAATACGTGCACTATATCGCCATGACCGGTCACTGGCGAGACAATCTTGATGCGGAGGCGTGAGGGATCGTGATGACATCACGTCGAAAGCGACGCTGGCGATCCGTGCCGGAATCATCAGTTAGGCGTCATCGACGGCGCGCCGTGAACTTCGTATTGTCAGAGCATTTCAAATCTTTGCCACGCGCCCGGCCGGCCGGCAAGACCAGCGGTTGATGCGCCAATTGGGATGCTCCTCGGCCCATTTGGCAAGCTCGCCCTGCCCGTACATCATGCAAGAAAACGTGGTGATGGCCTCGGCTTCGAAAGTCAGCGAAACCTCCTTGCACCGCGCGGGGTTGGCGATGAGACATACGGCGGCAGCGATCTCGATCATGGCGTGCTCCTGTGGGTCTGCTTTTCGATCTCCCGGCGCCTGAACGGGGTGAGAAATGCCTGCGCCGGCATACGAATAGAAGCGCAAATCGCCATTGGAGGGGGCTATTGGTTCGATAGCCGGCCCATGCGGCAGGCTCCGCAATTGACAAGGGGTCGCGCCAACCTATGGTGCCGCCGCAGCCCCGCATCGCGGACCGGAAGATCCAGACTTCAAGGACTGTCAGACACATGGCCCCAACCCGCACGCCCGCCAAGCATTTCGCCCCCCTCGCCATCGGCGCGCCGGAACCCTTCCGGGCTCTTCCGGTGAAGCTTGAACGCATGATCCACTTCGTGCCCCCGCACAACGACAAGATCCGCGCCAAGATCAAAGACCTCGCCGGGCAGGTCGATGTCATCCTCGGCAACCTTGAAGATGCCGTGCCGCTCGATCAGAAGGAGAACGCGCGCAAGGGCTTCGTCCAGATGCTGCGCGACAACGACTTCGGCACAACCGGTGTGTGGACGCGCATCAATTGCTTGAACTCGCCATGGGTGCTGGACGACGTGACCGAAATCGTGGCAGCCGCCGGCAACAAGCTCGACGTCATCATGCTGCCCAAGGTCGAAGGCCCCTGGGACATCCATTATCTGGATCAGCTGCTCGCCCAGCTCGAAGCCAAGCACGGCGTCAAGAAGCCGATCCTGATCCACGCCATTCTGGAAACCGCCGAAGGCGTCAACAACGTCGAGGCCATCGCGGCGGCGTCCCCGCGCATGCACGGCATGAGCTTGGGCCCGGCCGATCTTGCTGCTTCGCGCGGCATGAAGACGACGCGCGTCGGCGGCGGCCATCCCGACTATCAGGTGCTGGCGGACGCCAACGGCGATGCCCCGCGCGCCCGCTACCAGCAGGACCTGTGGCATTACACGGTCGGCAAGATGGTGGACGCCTGCCTCGCCTACGGCTTGAAACCGTTCTATGGTCCGTTCGGCGACTTTTCGGATGGGGCCGCGTGCGAGGCCCAGTTCCGCAACGCGTTCCTGCAGGGCTGCCTCGGCGCCTGGTCGCTGCACCCTTCGCAGATTGAGATTGCCAAGCGCGTCTTCTCGCCCGACATCAACGAGGTCAAGTTCGCCAAGCGCATTTTGGATGCCATGCCCGACGGCACCGGCGCCGTGATGATCGACGGCAAGATGCAGGACGACGCCACCTGGAAGCAGGCCAAGGTCATCGTCGATCTGGCAAAGCTTGTTGCCACGAAAGATCCCGAGCGCGGCGCGGCATACGGCCTCTAGGGGACAGCGTGAGCGAAATCAGACAGGCCAAATTCGCGATCGGACAGGTGGTGAAACACCGCCTGTTCCCGTTCCGCGGGCTGATATTCGATATTGATCCGGTGTTCGCCAACACCGAGGAGTGGTGGCTCTCGATCCCTGAAGAGATCCGGCCGAAGAAGGATCAACCGTTCTATCATCTCTACGCCGAGAACGATGAAACGGAGTACGTCGCCTACGTGTCGGAGCAGAATCTGCTTCCCGACGACAGCGGCGTGCCGCTGCGCCATCCAGAAATCGGCGAACATTTCACCCGCGATGACAAAGGCGGATACCGGCGCAAGGTCCTGGCGAACTAGTCGCGCAAACGGGTGCGCGTGGCGAAAGCCCTGCCGTGGCAAACACAAAACAACAAACGCCCCGGATCTTGTGAACCGGGGCGCTTCAGTCTTTGCACAGCTTGAGCGTGAAGAACTTACTTCTTCTCGGCGGGCTTGGCGGCCGGAGCGGCCTTGCCGTCAGTCGAGCCGGTCGTGGTCGGCGCGCCAGGCGCGTTCATCGGAAGGTTCTTCATCTCTTCAGCCTTCCACTTCTCGGCCAGCTGCTGCTGACGCTCGCGGATCTGCTTCATCAGAGAGCTGCGGGCTTCCGCATACTTCTTGTTGTCGACAGGCGCGCCGGAGGTTGCTTCGTTGAAGCCGTCAAGCGGAACCGGGAAACCGATCGGCTGAGCCGAAGCGTTCATGGCGAGCACCATCACGCCACCGCCGGCAGCCATCTGATCGAGGATGTCCTTGGTTGCTTCCGTCTCGGCGGTGCAGCCGGCCGGATGGCACAGCGAATACTTGAGTTCGATCGGCTTCAGAGCCTTTTCATCGACCTTTTCGTTCTTCTGCGCGGCGGCCCACTGCTCCTTGGTGTAGACGGCGGCGCGCACACCCGGCGGCAGCGCCATGCCGAGCGGCACCATGATCATGAGCGACTTCTTATCCTGGCCTTCAACCTCGCGGATGGCGGCCGAGACGATCACCATGCCGGTATTGCCGTCGAGACGTTCATGATGCGTGAGGCAAAGGTTCTTCTCTTCCTTCACGTCCTTGCCGTCCGCGCCCTTCTTGACGATCGGCGCCTTCTCGCAAAGCTTGACCCAGGCCGTCTTGGCGCCGGCTTCGGCGGCTGGCTTGGCGGCGGCCTGACCTTCCGCCGGCTTGGCGGCGGCGGGCTCTGCGGCCTTGGCCGGTGCGGCGTCCTTGGCGGGCGCGGCAGCCGGAGCTGTCGTCGTCGCCTTTGGCTGGATCTTGATTTCCTTTTCCTGTGCGGTCGCCGGCCCGGCGAGCGCAAACGCTGCAAGCGCGACAGCCGAAAGCAATGACTTGTGAGACACTTCGTTTCTCATGAAGCTGAAAATCCTCGTGTTGAAGAGCCGGCCCCGCCAGCTCTGCCCCTCTCAACGCCGCTGACCCAGTATCAGTAGAACGAGTTGGGAAGTCAGCGGGTCCGGGCGCCCGCGGCGCCGTTCCGGCTCGCGAATAAGGCTCGGATTGCGGCAATCCCGTGGCCACAATCCACACCCCGCCGGGGATTGCTTGCGGTGCGGTTAAGTCGTGGCAAAGACGCCACGCGGACTGCCGCTCCACGTTCGCCCAGGGTTCTCCAAGGTCTGCCGCAATCACGGTGAATTTGGTCGCTAAGCTTTTGGATTTGAATGTGATAACAGGTGCTTCGCGCCTCTCGCTCCGGTCTTCCATGATTCATCCCTTGCGACTACTTGTCCTGCTCATCGCCCTCGCCTGTGCCGCCCACGCGGTGCAGGCGGCGCCAAAACGCGCGATTGCTCTTCATGGAGAAGCGGCGCTCACCGACGATTTTTCCGCCCTGCCCTATGTAAACCCCGACGCCCCCCAGGGCGGGCGTCTGCGGCTCGGCACGCTGGGATCTTTCGACAGCCTGAACCCGCTCATCGTCCAGGGCGTCCCGGCAGCGGGTGTGCGCGAATTCGCGGTCGAAGCCTTGATGGCGCGCGGTCTGGACGAACCGTTTTCGCTCTACGGCCTCATCGCTGAGACGATCGACGTTGCCGACGACCGGCGGTCCGTGACCTTCGCGCTGAACCCGGAAGCGCGGTTTCAGGATCGCACGCCGGTCACCGCCGATGACATCATCTTCTCCTTCGAGATGCTGAAGTCCAAAGGACGGCCGAACCATCGGACCTATTTCAAAAAGGTCGTGAAGGCCGAGGTGCTCGGTGAGCGCGCCGTGCGCTTCACATTCGCGGACGCAACCGATCGCGAGTTGCCGCTGATCCTTGGCCTGATGCCGGTATTCGCCAGACACGCGACCGATGCTGAGACCTTCGACAAGACATCGATGAAGCCGTTGATGGGATCGGGGCCTTATAAAATCGCCCGCGTCGACGCCGGCCGCTCGGTCAGCTACCAGCGCGACCATGACTACTGGGGCAAGGACCTCGCCGTCAACCGCGGCCGCTTCAACTTCGATGAGATCCGCTTCGACTACTTCCGCGACGGCGCGGTCATGATCGAAGCCTTCAAGAGCGGCGCACTCGATCTACGCCTTGAGGAAGATCCGGGCCGCTGGGCCAATGGCTATAATATCGACGCCGTGCGCGATGGCCGCATCGTCAAAAAAGAATTCGAAATCGGACTGCCGGCAGGCATGACGGCGCTCGTTTTCAATACGCGCCGCGCCATTTTCTCAAAGCCAGAGGTCCGTCAGGCACTGATCCAGCTGTTCGACTTCGAGTGGGTCAACCGCACGCTCTACAACGGCCTCTATCAGCGCACCCAAAGCTACTTCGAGCGGTCCTATCTCTCCTCGGCCGGAAAGAAGGCCGACGACGTGGAGCGTGCGCTGCTTGCAAAATTTCCTACCGCGGTTCGGTCCGAGTTTCTCGACGGCAGCTATCGCTTTCCCGTCACCGACGGCAGCGGCCAGAACCGCGCAAACCAGAAGGCTGCCTTCGCGCTCCTGACCAAAGCCGGTTACGTCCTGAAAGGCGGCCGCCTCGTCGATGAAAAGACAGGCCAACCTTTCACCTTCGAGATCCTCGCCAACAACAGCGCCCAGGAAGGACTGCTTCTCGCGTTCACCCGCAGTCTGGAGCCGCTCGGCATTGCCGCCCGCGTCCGCGTCGTCGACAGCGCTCAATATCAAGAGCGGGTCGCGACCTACGACTACGACATGATCCAGAACACCTGGGCCTCGACGCTCTCGCCCGGCAACGAGCAGCTGTTCCGCTGGTCGGCGCAGACGGCAAAATCGAAAGGGTCGTTCAATTTCGCCGGCGTCGAGAACGAAGCCGCCGACGCCATGATCAGCGCCATGCTGGCGGCTGAGACCGCCCCCGCCTTCGTCTCGGCGGTTCGCGCGCTGGATCGCGTCCTGCTTTCGGGAGATTACGTGGTGCCGCTGTTTTTCACGCCGCACCAGTGGGTGGTCCACTGGGCCCACCTGAAACACCCTTCAAAAACGCCAGTCTTCGGCTATACCATCGATGCGTGGTGGGTCGAAAACCGGTAATCATGACAGAACCAACGGCGAAGCCTTTCAATATGGCGCAATACTGCATCGGCGTTGCCGCGCAGTCGCGGCCCGAGCATACGGCGCTCATCGTCACCAAGGATGCGGACACCGCAGCGCCGGTGGAAATGTGGACCTATCACGATCTCGAGAATGCGGTGTTGCGCGTCGCCGCCGGCTTGATCGAACGCGGGTTCGAGAAAGGTTCGCGCATCCTGATCCGGCTCGACAACACGTCGACCTATCCGATCCTGTTATTCGGCGCCAACGCGGCGGGACTCGTGCCGGTGGCCGCTTCGAGCCAATTGACCGCAAGCGAGGCTGAGTTTCTTCTCGCCGATTGCGAGGCAAGCGCGGTCGCCATCGCCGCCGATCTGCCGCGCGGCGACATCCCAAAGCACGTCGCCGTTCTCGATGAAGCCGACGTGCGCGCCATGATGCGCCATCGCACGCGCGCATCCTATGCGGCGACCGATCGCGAAGATCCCGGCTACATGCTCTACACCTCCGGGACCACCGCTCGCCCCAAGGGCGTCGTGCATGCCCAGCGCGTCGCCATCGGCCGCTCGCCCACCTATCAGAGCTGGTACGGCATCACGCCGGACGACCGGATGCTGCACGCCGGCGCCTTCAACTGGACCTACACGCTCGGCACCGGGCTCATCGATCCCTGGGCCAACGGCGCCACCAGTATCATCTACGCGGGCACCAAGACGCCCGAGATCTGGCCGAACCTGATCCGCAAGAGCGGTGCAACACTCTTTGCCGCCGTGCCGAGCCTGATGCGGCAGATCCTGAAGTATGCGCCGCCCGGCCCCATCGACTTGGGCGCGCTACGCCACGGCTTGATCGCGGGAGAAAAGCCGCCGCTCGATCTGTTCGACGCCTGGAAGGCGCGCACCGGCACCGAACTCTACGAAGCCCTCGGCATGAGCGAGATCTCGACCTACATTTCGACCTCGCCCTCCGTGCCGCGCAAGGCCGGCACCGCCGGCAAGCCGCAGAAGGGCCGGCGCATCGTCATCCTGCCGGTCGAAGACGGCACTGATCCCCTGCCCACCGGTCACGAAGGACTGATTGCCATCCACCGTTCCGATCCGGGGCTGATGCTCGGCTACTGGAAGCGGCCGGAGGAGGAACGCGAAGTCTATCGCGGTGAATGGTTCCTGGGCGGCGACATAGGTGTCGAGGACGACGAGGGCTATATCACCCACGTCGGCCGCGCCAACGACATCATCAAGGCGCTCGGCTACCGCATCGCGCCGCAGGAGATCGAGGCCGTCCTCTCCCACTGCCCAGGAGTTGCAGAGGTCGCGTGCACAGAAGTCAAGGTCCGCTCCGACGTGTCGGTTGTCGGCGCCTTTATCGTCCGTCAGCCGGGCTCCAAGCTCTCGGCCGAAGACATTCACGATTACGCAGCCGGGCGGCTTGCCACTTACAAGCGGCCGCGGGAAGTGGTGTTCGTCGACGCCTTGCCGCGCACGTCCAACGGCAAGGTCAAGCGCAGCGCGCTGACGGCCGCTCGTTCTCAGGCCTGAGACATCGGCAATACCCGCAGCCCCGCGCTCGTGAGAGACACCATCTTAACGGTTAATGGATTATTCAATCCGGCCTCGTAATCTTACGGTGCAGTTTTTGCACACTGTCAGGCAACTGATCAGTGTCTGGAGTTGTGTCAAATGTTCAATGCCCGCAAATCTGAGCCGAACACCTTTTCAGCGAACGCCGAGCCCGACCGTTCGCACCTGCCAGGAGCCCAAGTGACCAAGCCCTACGCCGTCTACGACGCCACGACCGAGCAGAACTGCTCGATCGTCAACGAACTGCTGACGATGCGTGGCGACCTCGAGAGCCAGGGCGACATCCTGGTGCGCGGCAAGGTTCACGGCTCGATCATCTGCAAGCTTCTGATCATAGACACCGAAGCCGCCGTCGAAGGCGGCATCGAGGCCGATGAGGTGATCATCCGTGGCGCAACGCGCGGCACCATCAAGGCCAAGCGCGTGCGCATCGAAAAGACCGCCAATATCGACAGCGAAATCGTGCACGAGAGCTTCGCGGCCGAGGAAGGTGCGCGGATCCGCGGTGCACTGCGCCACATCGACGATGTCAAGAGCGGCGAAGTGGACAGCATCAAGAAGAGCAACGGCGGCGGACTGCATTTCGAAGCGGTGCCCGCCGGCTGACTTTGGCTGCACACGGCAATCAACACTTCGATCGCCCCGGCCTGCCCCATGCCCGCGGCGGGCCGGAAGCCTTTCAGGCCGCCTTCCTGGCCTTGCCCGCCAGCTCGGCAAATTTCTCAACCAGGGCCCGCACACCTTTCAGGCGGTACTCCGGCAGGTCCCAATCGGCGCGCCAGACGAGCCGCTGATCGGGCTGCACCTTGAGCGAACCACGCGACGACTGCACCAGGCCGATGAGCCCCTCGGGGTTAGCGAACGTGTTGCGATAAAGAGTGATGACCGCGCCTTTCGGTCCCGCATCCACCTTGGCAATTCCGGCCGCGCGGCACAGCCCCTTGATCTCCATGACGTCGAGCAAGTGCTGAACCTCGGCCGGCAGTTCGCCGAACCGGTCGACCAGTTCCGCCGCAAACGAGTCGATCTCCGGCCTGTTCTCCAAGGTCGAAAGCCTGCGATAGAGACCGAGGCGAAGTTGTAGATCGGCGACGTAGGTCTCCGGGATCATGATCGAGGTGCCGAGCTGGATCTCGGGACTCCACTTGTCGGCCGCCTCGAGGTCGCCACCCTTCATGGCGGCCACGGCCTCTTCCAGCATCGACTGATAGAGTTCGAAGCCGACTTCGCGGATATGGCCGGACTGTTCTTCGCCCAGCAGATTGCCGGCACCACGAATGTCGAGATCGTGCGAGGCAAGCGAGAAGCCGGCACCCAACGTATCGAGCGAGTGCAGAACTTTGAGCCGCTTTTCCGCGCCTTCTGTCAGAGCCTTGCCGGGCGGAGTGGTGAAATAGGCATAGGCGCGCGTCTTCGACCGGCCGACGCGGCCGCGCAGCTGATAGAGCTGGGCGAGGCCGAACATGTCGGCGCGATGGACGATCAACGTGTTGGCGTTGGGCACGTCCAGACCGGATTCGACGATCGCGGTGGAGAGCAGGATGTCGTACTTGCCTTCATAGAAGGCGGTCATGACGTCTTCGAGTTCGGTCGGCGACATCTGTCCCGTGGCGCGTGCGAAGGTCAAATCCGGCACCGCTTCGCGCAAGAATTCGGCAACGTCGTCGAGGTCGGAGATGCGGGGTGCCACATAGAACGTCTGGCCGCCGCGGAACCGCTCGCGCCGCAGCGCTTCCTTCAGGATTACCGGATCGAACTGCGAGATGTAGGTGCGCACGGCCAACCGGTCGACCGGCGGCGTGGTGATGAGGGAAAGCTCGCGCACGCCGGTCAACGCCAGCTGCAAGGTGCGCGGAATGGGCGTGGCCGACAGCGTCAAGACGTGGACGTCCTCGCGCAGCTTCTTCAACCGCTCCTTGTGGTTGACGCCGAAGTGCTGCTCCTCGTCGATGATAATGAGCCCCAGTCGGGCAAATTCGATCTGCTTGCCGAGCAGCGCGTGGGTGCCGATGACGATGTCGACGGTGCCGGACTTGATGCCCTCCTTGACCTCGGCCAATTCCTTTGGCCCGACCATGCGGGACGCCTGAGCGACCTTGACCGGCAGACCCTGAAAGCGCTGCGAAAACGTGCGGTAATGCTGGCGCGCCAGCAGTGTCGTTGGCACCACGACGGCGACCTGCACGCCATTCATGGCGGCGACGAATGCGGCGCGCATGGCCACTTCCGTCTTGCCGAAACCGACATCGCCGCAGACAAGCCGATCCATCGGCTTGCCGGAATTGAGATCGTCAAGCACCGCATCGATGCTGGAAGCCTGATCATCGGTTTCTTCATACGGGAAGCGCGCCACGAACTCATCGTAGGGACCTGAAGGCGGCGCGATCGGCGTTGCTTCGCGCAATTGCCGCAGCGCCGCGATCTTGATCAGCTCATTGGCGATCTCGCGCAGCCGCTTCTTCAGCCGTGCCTTGCGCGTCTGCCAGGCGACGCCGCCAAGCTTGTCGAGTTGCGCATCGCCCTCGTCCGCGCCGTAGCGCGACAGAAGCTCGATATTCTCGACCGGCAGGAACAGCTTGTCGCCGCCGGCATAGTGCAGTTCGAGGCAATCGTGCGGGGCGCCGAGCGCGGTGATGGTCTGCAGTCCTGCGAACCGGCCGATGCCGTGATCGGCGTGAACCACAAGATCGCCGACCGACAGGCTCGTTGCTTCAGTCAGAACGTCGGCGGCGCGGCGCGCGCGCTTTCTCTGCCGGACGAGGCGATCGCCCAGGATGTCCTGTTCGGCGATGATGGCGAAATCCGGCGTCTCGAAACCGTCCTCGAGGCCCAGCACGGCAAAGCCTGTGTGGCCTGTGGGAAGCGCCTGGACCTCGGCAAAGTGCTCAACCTTGCGCGCGTCCTTCAGGCCGTGATCGGCGAGCAGCGACATCAACCGCTCGCGTGCGCCGCTGGTCCACGCGGCGATGATCACGCGACGGTTGGTGGCATGCACGGAGCGGATTTGGCCGATGACGGCGTCGAACACGTTGGCATCGGGATCGGCGCGCTCGGCCGCAAACGTCCGGCCCTTGCGGCCATGCATGGCATAGACGCCGGAAGCGCCCGGCTCCTCGAACGGCGTCAGCCGTTGAACGGAGCGTTTCGACAAGGCATCGGCCCAGGCCTTGCCGTCGAGAAACATCTGGTCGGGCGGAACCGGCTTATAGGGCGGCGCGCCGAAGCGCTGGCCTTCGAGGCTGTCGACACGCGCTTCATAGTGCTCGGCGATCTGCGCAAAACGCTGCTCGATGGCCTCGGCCGACATGTGGTCGAACGAGATGGCCGCGCCCGGCACATAGTCGAACAAGGTTTCGAGTTCGGGATGATAGAGCGGCAGCCAGTGCTCCTGGCCCTGATAGCGCCGGCCGCTGGAAATCGCCTCATAGAGCGGATCATCCCCCGTGTTGCCGCCGAACAGCGCCACGTAGCGCTGACGAAAGAGCGCGGTTGCCGCCTCGCCGAAGGCCACTTCGCTCACCGGCATCAGCGCGAACTTCTGCACCGCCTTCATCGAGCGTTGCGTTTCGGCGTCGAACGCCTTGATGGTTTCCAGGGTGTCGCCGAAGAAATCCAGACGAATGGGATTGATGCGGCCTGGCGGGAAAAGGTCGAGAATGCCGCCGCGCTGCGCGAACTCGCCGGGTTCCATCACCGTCGCCGCGCGCTGGAAGCCATAAGAGAACAGACGCTTCACCAGCTCGGCGATGTCGAGACGCTGACCCGGCGCGATCGGTTTGAAGGCGCTGCGGATGAAGGTGCGCGGCGGCACGCGCTGCAGGATGGCGTTGACGGTAGTCAGAACGATTGCCGTTTCCTTGCGCGAGCCGATCGAGAGCCTTCCGAGCGCGGTGATGCGCTTGGATACAATCTCCGCATTCGGGCTCGTGCGGTCGTAGGGCACCGTGTCCCATGCCGGAAACGAGATGACCTTGAGATCGGGGGCGAAGAAGGCGAGCGCGGTCTCGAGCTGGTCAAGGCGGCGGTCGTCGCGCGCGACATGGACGTGTAAGCCCGGCTCGCCGGATGCCGTTGCAGCCTTCGTCAGGTCGGCCAGCACGCGCGCGTCGAAGCCCTCGGGCACGCCCGAGATGACGGTCTCCTTCGCCGCCGGCGCTGTGCCGGAATCCAACTTGATGTCAGACCGCTTTGCCATCTTGCTCCGCAAGGCCGTGGAATTTGCGAATGTCGCCGACGAGCGTCACATAGGCATGGTCCGAAACGTTGGCGGGATTGAAAATCCAGTCCTGCAGCATCGGGTCGGGCAGCGCCAGGAAGTGCTCGAACCGAGCGAGCTGCGGCTCAGACCACGCGTCAAGATGCACTTCGGCATAGCGGCCGACCAGCACGTCCATTTCCTTGGTGCCGCGGTGCGCCGCCCGATAGGCGGCACGGCGGCGGCGAACCGTCAAATCGTCCATTGTGATCGCTTCGACATGCGTGGGTTGGATAAGGCACAGCGGGCGCTTGACGCGGCGCGCCCCACCCGTCACCCTGTTTCGGCTGGTGAGCCGCTTCCTATAGCGCCCCGGCTCAGATCCGCAAAGCCGAGGATGAGATGCGTTTTGCCGCGACCCCTTTGATGCCCTCTGGGACCGGCCTGATGCCACGTCAGGGACGCCACTGAAGCCCCATGCGCCCGGACGCGCTCAATCCTCTGTTTGCCCCGGCCCAGTCGCTGACAGGCATCGGCCCGCGGCTCAACCTTCTGCTCAAGAAGTGCCTGGCGCTGCCACCTGGCGTTTCCGAACCGCGGGTGATCGACGTTCTCTGGCATCTGCCGGCCGGCGTGATCGACCGCCGTGCCGAGCCCACGGTGCGCGATGCGGTACCGGGTTCTATCGTCACTCTCTGCGTGCGGGTTCTGAAACATAAGGCACCGCCGCGCGGAAATGTCAAAGCGCCCTATAAGGTCACCTGCGAGGACGACACGGCCAAGCTCGATCTGGTGTTCTTCCACGCCGAGCGCAAGTTCATCGAACGGCAATTGCCGGAGGGCGAACTGCGCTACATTTCGGGCCGCATCGAACGCTACGGCGACAAGCTGCAAATGGCGCATCCCGACTATATCGTGCCGCCCGACGCGCGCGACGATCTGCCGATGCTGGAGCCCGTCTATCCGTTGACGGCCGGTTTGTCGGGCAAGGTACTGACCAAGGCCGCAAGGCAGGCCTTGGAGCGCGTACCCGAAGTCGAGGAGTGGCAGGACCCGCAGTGGCTCGCGTCTCGCGGCTGGCCTCCTTTCGTCGCCGCGCTCACACGCTTGCACCGGCCGCATGACACGCAGGATGTTTCCAACGGCGCCGCGCCGTGGCAGCGGCTCGCCTATGACGAACTCCTCGCCGGACAGCTGGCGCTCGGCCTCGTCCGCCAGAACGTGCGCACGCAGAAGGGCCGGGCGATAGTGGGCGACGGCCGCATTCGCGCTCGCATCGCCAAGGCGCTTCCGTTCGCGCTGACGGGATCGCAACACAATGCCTTGAAAGAGATCGCCGCCGATCTCGCCGCGCCGCATCGCATGCTGCGCCTTCTGCAGGGCGACGTCGGTTCCGGCAAGACCGTCGTCGCGCTGATGGCGATGGCGATCGCGGTAGAAGGCGGGGCGCAGGCGGCGCTGATGGCGCCGACGGAAGTGCTCGCCCGCCAGCACGTGGAAACCATAGCGCCGCTGGCTGAGGCCGCGGGCTTGCGCGCCGCGCTTTTAACCGGGCGCGAGAAAGGCAAGGCGCGCGATCTGGTGCTCGCCAACCTCGCCTCCGGCGACATTGACATCCTGATCGGCACGCACGCGCTGTTCCAGACTGATGTGACGTTCAAAGATCTGGCGTTCGCCGTGATCGACGAGCAGCACCGCTTCGGCGTGCATCAACGCTTGGCGCTGCAGGCCAAGGGATCGAACGGCGGCACCAATGTACTGGTGATGACCGCGACGCCGATCCCGCGCACGCTGCTGATGACGCACTATGGCGATCTCGACGTGTCGCGGCTGACCGAGAAACCGGCGGGGCGAAAGCCGATCGTGACCAGAAAAATCCCGGTCGACAGCATGGAAAAGCTGATCGAGCGATTGAAGGCGCAGCTCGCCGAAGGCGCGCAGGTCTATTGGGTCTGCCCGCTGATCGAGAGTTCGGACAAATCCGAGCTTGCGGCCGCGGAAGAGCGGCACGCGCATCTTCGCCAGATTTTCGGCGGCACTGTCGGTCTGTTGCACGGCGCCATGGCCGCCAAGGACAAGGATGAGACCATGGCCCTGTTCGCGGCGAACAGTCTCAAGATCCTCGTTGCGACTACCGTCATCGAGGTCGGCGTCAACGTGCCCAATGCCAACATCATGGTGATCGAGCACGCCGAGCGCTTCGGCCTCGCCCAGCTGCACCAGTTGCGTGGCCGCGTCGGCCGCGGCAGCCGCGAGAGTTTCTGCATGCTGCTCTACAAGGCGCCGCTCGGCGAGACGGCGGAAAAGCGGCTCACCATGATGGAGGAGACCGAGGACGGTTTTCTGATCGCCGAAAAAGACCTGGAATTGCGCGGCGGCGGCGAAATGCTGGGCGCACGGCAGAGCGGTATGCCGGGCTTTCGGGTTGCCGAGGTGCCGGGATTCGATCTGCTCATCTCGGCAGCGCGCGACGACGCGCAGCTGATCCTCTCGAAAGACCCAGAATTGCAGAGCACACGCGGCCGGGCGCTGCGTTTGCTGCTCTACATTTTCGAAGCTGACGAAGCCGTGCGCCTGTTCCGCGCCGCTTAAGTCTTGCCGCCGGCACCGCTGGCGGGTGCATCGCTCGAGCGCGACAAGCGTCCCAGCAGCGTCGTGGGTGGCCCCTTCAGACGCTGCGCGGTCTGATCCGGCATGACGATGCCGCCCGACAGGATGATCTTGGCCGCTTCCTCGACCTTCATGGTCAGAAAGGTCACGTCCTTCCTCGGCACGAAGCAGATGAAGCCCGCGGGCGGCACAATGCCGGTCGGCATGAACACAGTGACCATGTCCTCGGCGCCGCCGGGCTTCGCCTCGGCAATTTCGCCGATGGTTTCGCCGGTGACAAAGACCAGAGACCACAGCCCCTTCGACGGGAATTCGATCAATCCAACCTTCTGGAAACTCTGCGCCGGGCCTGACGTCGAGATCACGCTTTCGAAGATCTGCTTGATGGCGCCATAGACGTTGCGCACGATCGGCGTGCGCGACATCATCAATTCGCCCGACGAGACGAGCGAGCGGCCGAGCAGGTTGGCGGCGAGCGCGCCGATGATCGTCAATCCCAGCATGCCGATGACAAGGCCGATGCCGGGAATTGGAAACGGCAGATAGGTATCGGGGTTGTAGTGCGTGGGCAGCAGCGGCTTCACCCACGCATCGATCCAGTTGATCGCCCACCACAGGATGTAGAGCGTGATGGTCACGGGGCCGACGATGAGCAGGCCAGTGAGAAAGGCGTTGCGCAGCCGCGTGCCGAAATGGCTGCCCGCCTTGCCATCGTCGCTGGCAAGCCGCTTCAGCCCTTCGCTGAGTTGGGCTTCGGCGGCCTTCTGCGCCTCAGCCGCCGCTTTCACGCTCTTGCTTGCGTTTCCGGAGCTGGGCTTCTTCGGGGCCTTCATATCCACATTCCAACCGTGACACCCGCAGAGCCTCGGGCGGCTCTCAGTTTGTCACGACCAGGCAATCGAAGCCACTGGAACGCAACGCGTTGCAGACACCACGCGGTTCGTCGGCGGTTGCGAACGAGCCGACGCGGACGCGGTAGAAGGTGCCCATGGAGCCGATGACGGCTTCATCGACGCTCGCCGTGCGGCTTTTCAAGGCGGCGCTGTTCTCCGCCTGCACCTTCTGGGCGATGGCCTCAGCCTCCTGGCGCGAGCGCACGGCGGCAATGTGGATCTTGTACTTGCCGCCCTTCACCGACGGCTCCGCCGGTGCCGCTGCGGCGGCTGCCTGCTTCACGCCCTTCGCCGCGGCGCCGGAACTGGCCGCCCCATTGGCAACCGATGTCTGATCATTCCAGCTCGACGTCGCGGCCGGCGGCGTTGTCGATGCCGTGGTCACCTGTTCGCCGGCAGGCGCGGGCTGTGCGGTGCTGCTGCCGCTGAACAGGTTGGAGAAGAACTTGCCGATCGGCGATGAACCGGTGGCGGGCTCGGCCGCGGCAGGAGCCTGATCGACCGGCGCGGCGGAGAGAACGGGGGTATCGGCGGCGGGAGCGGCCATCGGCGTTGTGACGGGCGCTGCTGTTGCGGCAACCGGTGGGGGTGTTGCGGCGGGCGTCACGGCGCCGGCCGTCGTTTCAACCGCCGCGGGTGCGACGGGTGCCGCCGGCGGCAGCGGCGCGGCGGCTGGATTGCCGGTCAACGTCTGGCTTGCGACCGACGTCAGCCCACCGGCATCGACAGGAGTGGCCGCGAGCTTGCGCGCCCGTGCGGCATCCTGGGCGGCCTCAGAGTCGGGCGGCTGCCGCGTGATCTCGGCGACGGGCTCCGGAGCTGGAATTGGCGGCGCAGCGGCGACCTCATCCTTCTTGCCCTTCTTCTTCGACGGTTTGGTCTCTGCGATCGCAGCAGGCGCCGCTGATACCGCAGGAGCAGGTGCGGCGCTTGCGCCGGCATTGGGGTCCGCCACCGCAACACTTTCGCCGCCGGTGTTCCCGTCGCCCAGTCCGGCCTGCCGATAGGCCTCCGCGCGTTCCGCGGTCGCGTTGGCGCGATCGGAACCGTTGAGGCCGTTCTTGAGCCACAGAGCGCTCGTCAGATCGGAAATCGCTAATCCGGGTTTCGATTGCTTCTTGTAAGCGAGGCCGCGGATATAGAGCGCGCGCGCCATGTCGCCGGAAGCGAGCCCACCGCCGCGCAGCGCCGCGGAAAGATTGTCGACCGCCGGGCCATACTTGCCGGCCTGATACTGTTTGACGCCGCTTTCGTAATTGTTCTTCGCGGCGGCCGCGGCCGCGGCCTGCTGCTTCTGTGAAGCCTCGGTCTGCGGCTGCGCCGCTTCGGCCGGCTTCTTCTGAGCGGCGTCAGCGCCGGTTACGGCGGCAGAGAAAACGCCAATGGCGACGCCAGCGCCCAGCGCGGCGGCGCGCAAATATCGCGAGCTATGGCTCATGGTCCCGGATCCTTCCCCCGCAGGCCGATCGCTTCCCCTAACGCCGCACCCTCATTGCTCAAGTGTTATTCCATGCAAGCGAAGGAGGCAAATTCAGGGCCCCCCGATTAACCGTGTTTTCCCCGGAATCCGCCTAAGGCGGCAAATCGGCCCTGGCCAGGGGCCGAAACGTCACTCGACCGTCACCGACTTGGCGAGGTTGCGCGGCTGATCGACGTCAGTCCCCATCACGACCGCCGTGTGATAGGCGATGAGTTGGGTCGGCACGGCGTAGATCAGCGGACTGGTAAAGCTCGACGTCTTCGGCATGTGGATGTGGGCGGCGAGCTTGCAGGAGACCTTTTCGGCCGGGGCGTCCGAAATGAGGATGATCTGGCCGCCGCGGGCGGCAACTTCCTGCATATTGGAAACGGTTTTGTCGAACAGGTCGTCTTCGGGCGCGACCACGATGACCGGCACGTTCTCGTCGATGAGAGCAATCGGCCCGTGCTTCAGCTCGCCGGCCGCATAGCCCTCGGCATGGATGTAGGAAATTTCCTTGAGCTTGAGCGCCCCTTCGAGCGCGATCGGATAGGAAATGCCGCGGCCGAGATAAAGCACATCGCGCGCCTTCGACAACTCCTGGGCGATGGCGACGAACTGCTGCTCGTTGCGGACGATGGATGAAATGTGACGGGGAATTTCCGTCATCGACTTGATGATGACCTGTTCGTCGGCCGCCGACAGCGTGCCGCGCGCCCGGCCGATGGCGATGGCAAGGCACGCCAGCACCGAGAGCTGGCAGGTGAACGCCTTGGTCGAGGCGACGCCGATTTCAGGCCCGGCGAGCGTCGGCAATGCCGCGTGCGACTCGCGAGCAATAGTAGACGTTCGCACATTGACGATGGACGCGATGCGCTGGCCGTTCGACTTGCAATAGCGCAGCGTCGCAAGCGTATCGGCCGTCTCGCCCGACTGCGAGACGAACACGGCGAGGCCGTTCTCCGGCAGCGGCGCCTCGCGATAGCGCATTTCGGATGCGACATCGATTTCGACCGGCACGCGTGCCACGCGCTCGATCCAGTACTTGGCAACGAGACCGGCATAGTAGGCCGTGCCGCACGCCGAGATCGTCACGCGCGACAGCTTGGAAAGGTCGAGACCCAGCTCGGGGAAATTGACTGTGCCCGACGCCATATCGATGTAGTTGGCGAGCGTGTGGCTGATGACTTCCGGCTGCTCGTGGATCTCTTTCGCCATGAAGTGACGGTGGTTGCCCTTGTCAACCAGCAGCGAACTTGCCACCGATTTGATGACAGGGCGATCGACGCGGTGACCGGCACGGTCATAGATCTCCGCGCCCGAACGGTGCATGACCGCCCAGTCGCCCTCTTCCAGATACGTGATGGCATCGGTAAAGGGTGCGAGAGCGATGGCGTCCGATCCCAGATACATCTCCCCGGTGCCGTGGCCGATGGCGAGCGGGGAGCCTTGCCGCGCCGCGATCATCAGATCGTCTTCACCGGCGAAGATGATGCCAAGCGCGAACGCGCCTTCGAGCCGGCCGAGCGCGGCGCGCACCGAGTCGACGGGCCCGAGCCCTTTCTGCAGCTCATCGGTGATGAGGTGAACGACGGCCTCGGTATCGGTGTCCGTCTCGAACACGTGACCCTTCTTTTCGAGTTCGCCGCGAAGCTCGCGGAAGTTCTCGATGATGCCGTTGTGGACGACGGAGACCTTTGCCGTCATGTGCGGGTGGGCGTTGCGTTCGGTCGGACGGCCGTGCGTGGCCCAGCGGGTGTGGCCGATGCCGATGTGACCGGCGAGCGGCTCGCTCAACAGCCGGCTTTCAAGGTTGCGTAGCTTGCCTTCGGCCCGGCGGCGGGTGAGCTTGCCACCCTCGACGGTTGCGATACCGGCAGAATCATAACCGCGGTATTCCAGCCGGCGCAAAGCATCGACGAGGTCGGTCGCTACAGCGGTTTTGCCAAGAATTCCAACGATCCCGCACATCGATGAGTGTCCCTAAATCCTTCCCCCAGGCGGCACGATGCCGAGGGTTAACGGCGTTCTCAAGTCACGAACTGTTTCAATTCGTCTCTTTACCAGGCGCTTCTGCAAGAGGCGTGCAGGCTTAAGATTTACTCTTGCGCCGCTGCATCATGATGCGGAATTTTTCGGCCCAGCCCGGCCGTTCCTCCTGCTCCGATCGCTCGAGCGCCAGCGCGCCCGCCGTCACGTCCTTGGTAATGACGCTGCCCGAGCCGATGTAGGCACCCTGCCCGATCTTGACCGGCGCGACCAGAGACGCGTTAGAGCCGATGAAGGCGCCGTCGCCGATCTCGGTCTTGCTTTTGTTGAATCCGTCGTAGTTGCAGAAGATCGTTCCGGCGCCGATGTTGGCTTTTTCGCCGATGATTCCATCACCCAGATAGGCCAGGTGATTGGCCTTGGACCCGGCGGCCATCGTGGTGTTCTTGACTTCGACGAAGTTGCCGATGTGGACATGCGCGCCGAGCTTGGCCCCCGGCCGCAGCCGCGCGAACGGGCCGATGCGCGCGCCCGCCCCGATCGTCGATTGTTCCATGTAGCTGTTGGCCTTGATCTCGGCGCCCTCGCCGACGGTCATGCCGGGGCCGAAGAACACGTTGGGTTCGACCACCGTATCGCGGCCGATCACCGTATCGTGGGACAGGAACACGGTGTCCGGCGCGATCATGGTCACGCCGTCCTGCATCAGCTGACTGCGCGCCCGGCGCTGCCAGATCGCCTCGGCGGCGGCGAGCTGGTCACGGGCGTTGACACCCAGCACTTCCTCTTCGCCACACTCGACGACGACGGACTTCAACGCGCCCTTTCGCGCCAGCTCGACCGCGTCGGTCAGATAGTACTCGCCCTTGGCGTTGGCGTTGCCGATCCGCGACAACAGATCGACGAGACGCGGCACGCGGAACGCCAGCACGCCGGAATTGCACAGATCGATTTTGCGCTCATCCACGCTCGCGTCCTTGTCCTCGCGAATGGCGAGCAGCGTCGCGCCGCCATCGGTCAACAGGCGGCCGTAGCCGGAAGGATCCTTGGCGCGAAAACCGAGTACGGCGACGGAGGCTCCCGCATCGAGCGCGGCACGCAATCGGGCGATGGTTTCAGACCGGATGAGCGGCGTATCTGCATAGAGCACGATGACGTCGCCTAAATGGCCTGCCAGCGCATCGCGGGCGGCGAGCACCGCGTCGGCCGTGCCCCGCTGCTCGGCTTGCACGAAAATCTGGGCGTTGGCAGCGGCCGACTTTGCTTCGGCCGCCACGGCCTCCATCCCGGGGCCGACAACCACGGCGAGGCCATCGGCTTTTTGGCCCCTCGCGAGGGCCAGCACATGACCGAGCATCGACAGACCGGCGATCTTGTGCAGCACCTTGGGCAGTGCCGACTTCATGCGCGTGCCCTTACCGGCCGCGAGTACGACGATCAGCAACGGAGAAGACGCCATGAGGTTCCTGACGGTGGTGTTGCCTAGAAGGCGCGAATGGATCTGAGAACCGGCTTGTCCCGGGCTTGCGCCGGTCCGGGGCCTTGCCGCTCGATTTGCCGAGCCCTCCATAGCGCCCCGCAACCTCTGCCAGCAAGAGCATGCGGGACGCAGGCCGGCGGTAATGCTCCCTCGTGCACAAGGCCGTCAGCCCGAGGAATTTTCATGTGTCTGATCAACGCGTTGCCATAGGGCCTCAGGAGCGCGCGTCATCCACAGGTTGCCCACGCCTAATGACGGCGGCGCTGTTGCCGGCCGTGGCGGACTCACGCCATCGTTCAAAACTTGAGTCGCTTAGTGTCGCCGGTTTGAGGGCTAACGCGAAGTGCCAGGCCCCGGCGGCCGTCCTGTTCAGCGCCGCCGACGACTGCGCCGCTGAGTTTTTTTTGAGATGATGTGAGGGTGACGCATGAGTGTTCCTGACCCTGTGACCAAGGTCCGTAAAGCGCGCTTCATCACGCGCGAAATGGTGCTCTGGTCGACCGCAGCGCTGTTCGCGACAGGATATCTGTTGACACTGGGTCTCGCCCCAGAGGTGCTGGAAGACCTCACCCCCGCCACCGTCGCCGACCCGCAAACCAACGAAGGCCAACGTGCCGCCGCCCGTGTCGCCGCCGATGTGAAGGCGCTGCGCGACAGCGTCGCCCAGGTTCAGCTCGATCTGGCGAAAGTGAAGACCGAGGTCGCGGGATTTGGCGACAGTCACAGGGTGCTGTCGCAAGAAGTCGCGACACTTGTCCGCCAGTCGGCGCAACCTGCCGCCCCGGCGCAGGCCGCGGCACCCGTTCCGCCACCGAAATCCGCGCCCCCCGCGACAGCCAAGACGGAAGCAGCGCCCGCTCAACAGCCCACATCGGTCGAAGCGGCATTGCCGCCCAACACCAGCGTGCAACCCAAGGTGATCAACGCCCGGGACAAAGAACAGATGCTGTCGCTTGAAACCGGCAGCGTCGACAAGGCCGCGACGGTCAATGCTTCGGCCGTTGATTTCGGCCCCGCCGTCGTGCGCAAGGCGCAAAAACCCATCGGCGTGCAGATTTCCTCAGGCGCCTCGGTCGATAGCCTGCGACTGAGCTGGAGCCTGCTTGCCGACCGGCATGCCGACACGCTGAAAAATCTCGAAGCGCGCTATCAGGACAAGGGCGACGTCGCCAATCCCAACTATGATCTGGTCGCAGGCCCGCTGAAATCGAAGTCGGAGGCCCAGCGCGTGTGCAAGGCGCTCGCCGCCAAGAACGTGCCCTGCAAGGTCGGCGAGTTCGAAGGCGAAGCGCTGTAGCGCCTTTGAATTACTCTTTGGCGCAGGTCGATATTCCGAGAAGCCGGTAAAGCGGGCAATAGCCGAAGAACGCCGTTGCCAGGGGGATGACACCGATCCAGCCCCACCAGATGCCGGACGCGGGTGCGTTGCCCGCGTCATGCAGACCGAGCGCGAGGGCGACGAGCACCGCGCCGATGATGAGCCGCAGCGCCCGGTCGAATGACGACATATTGGCCGACATGCAATTCTGCCCTTTCCAGCGATTGATCGCGTCCATCACTTGCATGGCGATAGCAAAGCAGGCGTGCCGGCTCAAGGCCGCGGCGCAGGCGCAGTCGACGGCTTGTCCAGCGGCGCTGTGAGCACATTGCAGAGATCGAGGGATCCGGCCGTCAATCCGATTTCAAACCAGCGCCGGCGCTCCGCTGCCGAGCCGTGAGTGAAACGTGCGGGATCTTTTGGCGCCACGCCGGCCGCGGCAGCACGATCATCGCCGATGGCCTCGGCCGCATCCGCCAGACGGGCCCGCGCCCCCGGGGCCACAATTCCAGAGCGGCTGTGGCCGGCCCAGAGCCCCGCGAGACAGTCGGCTTCGAGTTCGAATCGCTTGGCCAGTTCGCGCTCGTCGCCAGCCTTGGACCTCATCAAAGCCGACAATAGGCCAAACCTGCCACTGACCTTCTGCACGTGATGACCCAGTTCGTGGGCGACCAGCAGCGTCAGACCGCCCTCGCCGAAACCGGGCAATGTCCGCTCCAGGCGCTGCATCTCTTCCAGACTGACGAACACGGTATTGTTGGCCGAGCAATAGACTGGACCGGCGCTGACATAGAGGCCATAGCAGTGCGTGGCCTTGACCTTCGGCACGAAGGTGATGCGCGGTTGATAGGCCTCGATGATTTCGTTGCCCAGCAGCTCGGCCCAGACACGGGTCGCGTCGTTCCAGGCCAGGTTGATGGCGACCCGCAATCGCGCGATATCCGGCGGATCGGCGGGCGGCTGATAAGGCGGAAGCGGCGCCTCGATGGGCGCGCCCCCGGGCAGCCGGCGCGAGATCTCCATGCCTGAAGCCGGCGACACGTAGCAGAGGAGCATCGCGGCGGCGCTATAGGCCGCGGTATGCATCACGCTCCACACCATCAACCACCGGTTCACGCGTCGGTCTCCCGGCCACACTCTCCTTCACAAGATCAGTACGTGCCGCGCCTCGCGGCCGGATTACAGGCTCGAGGTATTGAACGTATCGCACACTTCCATACGGCCCGATTCCAGCCCGTTGCGGAACCAACGCACGCGCTGCGCCGCTGTTCCATGCGTGAAGGCATCGGGAACGACACGGCCCGTCATTTTCCGTTGAATCATGTCGTCGCCGATCTGGGTGGCGGCGTTGAGCGCTTCCTCGATGTCACCCGGCTGGAGACGATTTTTCATCTGATCGTTGAGGTTGGCCCAGACTCCGGCAAGGCAATCGGCCTGCAATTCCATGCGGACCTGGATCTGGTTGGCTGTGCGCTCATCCGTCCGGCTCTTCAGCTCCTGGACTTTCTCGGCGATGCCGAGCAGCGTCTGGACGTGATGGCCGACCTCATGCGCCACCACGTAAGCCTGGGCAAAGTCGCCCGCGACGTTGAACTTGCGGCGCATCTCTTCGTAGAACGACAGGTCGATGTAGACCTTCTGGTCGAGCGGGCAATAGAACGGGCCCATCTGGGCCTGGCCGGCGCCGCAGGCGGTGCGGGTGTAGCCTGAGAAAAGGACGAGCGGCGGCTCGCGATAGCGCTGACCGAAGCCCTGGAATACGTTGTGCCAGACGTCTTCGGTGTCCTTGAGCACGCGGCCGATGAACACCTTCATCTCGTCTTCACTCGTGGGGGCCTGTGCTTGTCCTGTGCGCGAACCGGGCAGGCCGGGAATTTCCGTCGGATTGCGCTGCGTCACCGGACGCTCGGCCTTGGGCAATTGCGGCATGTTCACTTGGCCGCCGCCGCCGCCCATCAGAACGTCGAGCGGATTGATACCCATGAACAGCATCAGCGCGCCGATGATGAGCAGAGTCGTCAGACTGAAGCCGCCGCCGCCGATCGGAATCTGAATGCCGCGTCCACCGGGAAAGCCCATGCCGCCGCCTTCGCCGCGGCGGTCTTCGACGTTTTTGCTTTCCTGGTCGTTTTGATCGTAGCGCATGGATGAACCTTGAGATGAACCTCAGAACGGCGGCCAGCCGTCACTGGCCGATGAATCGGCTCCGGCCCTGGCTTCAACGCACCGTGCAGTGCGTCCGGCCGTTCCAGAGGCGGCTCCATCCGCCCTATAGCAAGTCACGGCCGCAATGTCATGACCGCACATGCCGGCCGCACATCAGGACGACCCGGCAACCGTAGTCGTGCGCGTTGCCCGCCCTGGTGCCGCTTCGCGTTCAAGCGCCGGATTTGTCCCGGCTGCGGCCCACGGAGGATGACGGGAGCAAATCGGGCAGAAGCGGCAGCGATTTGGTCTTTGCGGGCGGACGCAGCAGGCCGCGGACGGCGCGAGAGGCAGCAATCGCCCCGTCCTGGGCGTAGGATTCGTGATTTTTCTCGATCTCAGAGGGCTCGTAGCGATAGTTGACCATCAGTCCGTGAGCCTCGCGCAGGCCCTTCTCCGATGTGTCCGCCATCCAGTTGATGCGATCGAGCTTGGCGCCGTTGCCGAGATGGAAACGGGCGACGGGATCGACGGGGCGGCTGTCCGCCGACTTGGCGAGAAGAAAGTAATGCGCCGCGAGTGCCATGACGGCTGCCTTGAGCGCCTCGATATCTTTGCCCTCGCCGCGCGCGATTTCGACCCAGCGCGGATCGCGCAGCATTCTGAGCGCGGTTCGGTCGGCGTCCGTCAGCACACCGTCCGCCGCTGCCGAGGCCCGGTCGAGCCAGCGGGCGAAATGAGGCACAGGCGAAAGCGTGACGAACGTCTTGAGCGTCGGCAATTCCTTGGCCAATTCCTCGACCACCTGCTTCAAGAGGAAATTGCCGAACGAGATGCCACGCAAACCCTCCTGGCAGTTGGAGATGGAATAGAACACGGCCGTCGTCGGCGCCGCATCGGGGTCTGCCCGGCGCTGATCGAGCAGAGAGAGGATCGCATCGGGCACGAACGAGGTCAGGGCCACTTCGACAAAGATCAGCGGCTCATCGACGAGGGCAGGATGGAAAAAGGCGAAGCAGCGCCGGTCGGCCGGATCGAGCCGGCGGCGCAGATCGTCCCAACCGCGGATCTCGTGCACGGCTTCATAGGCGATGATTTTTTCGAGAATTGCCGCGGGCGTCTGCCAATCGATGCGGCGAAGAACCAGAAAGCCGCGATTGAACCAGGAAGCCAGCAACTTCTGCAGATCGGCATCGACCGCCGACAGGTTCAGATCGGATTTGGGCGTGCGCAGCAGTTCTTCGCGCAGCGAAACAATCTCGTGGGTCGCGCCGGGAGCGAGATTGAGGCGGCGGAAGAATTCAAGCCGCGGGCTTTCGCTGGCCTGCTGCAGCTTGGCGAGCGCCCCATCCGATGGCGCCGCGAGATAGGCTTCCGCCGCCTTCGACACGGCGAGCGGATCGGGCTGGAGTTCGTCGGCGAGATAGGAAAAGAACACCCGCCGGTCGGCGGGCGAGGCTTTGTGCCATTGGGTCAGCAGCTGGCGGGCGATGGCAACGCCGGAGGCTTCCCCCCGGCCCGACATCAGCGCCCGGGCAAGCGCTTCCAGATTATCCTCCTCGCCCGCGCCAAACAGCGCCTTGGGCAGCAGCGCCCGGCTCTGCTCGGCAACCGTATTCAAAAGCTCCTGCAAAAACGAGACGTTCAAATCCGCCCTCCTTGGTGGCCTCGCGCCAGCCGCCGCCCGGCTGTTAACCTTTGGTTAACCGTAAAGGGCCAGCATCAGCGGATGTAAGCTTTCTGGGCCCGCTTTGCCATGGATGACATTGCCGCCGGACGCGTGACGTCGAGCCTTGCCGAGGTCAAGAATGACACCGGCCGCGTGGCATTTTGCGGGCCATACGTGCTCTCGGCCATCACCGGCTACGGCATCTCGAAGATTGAAGACATTATCCGCGAGGGCCGCAATCTGCCCGAGGGCAAGAAGCCGGTCGTACGCGGCACCTATGCCGACGAGGTCGAGGCGGCGCTCGCCTATTTCGGCTACCGCATGGTTCTGAAAGAAAGCCACATGATGAAGCCGCGCAAGGAGCGGCCGAGTGTGTGGAACTGGATGCAGAAGCCGCGCAATGCCTGGGCCTATTACATCCTGGCCATCCACAAAGGCAAAGAGGGTCACTGGATTCTCGTGAAGGGCGTCAAGATGTGTGACACCTTCACCGAGGGCAAATGGACCTTCGTGGTCGATGGACCGCACAAAGGCTGCCGGATCATGGAAGTGTTCGAGGTCAAGAAGGCCATCGACGCCTAAATTCGCGCGCCGCAGCGCCCAATTTGTGCGCCGCGCCTCCCGTATTGCATCGACGACCGGCCTTGAATCGGATTTTCTCGGCTGAAGGGACCTATTGGGTCGCAGGGCCGTTCAGCGCTCGTGCGGCCCGCGACATGAGGGACACGCGCCGGGCATGATCAGCTTCCTCCTCGCCGCTGCGGCGCTCGCATTCGCTGTCCAGGCCCGCAAGAACACGGAGGCCTTGAAGGCGCGCCTCAACGAGCTGCAGCTCGCATTCGAAGCCCTGCGCATGGAGCTCGACCGGGCGCGGCGGCAGGGCCATCTGCCTGACGCCGGAACGGCCGCGCCATCCGCGCCTTCCGAAGGTCCCAGGCCAGCGGCCGAAACTGGTCCCGCCCGGCCGGTCGGACCGCTCTCATCCGACGGGCGGCCCATCATCCCCCGCGACGCGCGAGAGAGTGCGGGCGCGCCCGAAGTGCAACAACCGGCAGTGCCGCAAATCTCCGCCGCGGGAGCGGGCGGCGGCGGCGGCGGGGCGGCCGATGCCGGAGCGCCGGAGGGACCGCGCGAAACTTTCGAGGAAGCACTTGGCGGCCGATGGGCCGTGTGGGCGGGCGGCGCGGCACTCGCGCTCGGCGGCCTGTTCCTCGTCCGCTACTCGATCGAAGCGGGATTGCTGAGCCCGGCGGTACGCATTGTCCTCGGTGGCCTGCTCGGCACGGCCGTGATCGCGGCCGGCGAGTGGCTGCGGCGGACCGAATACGACATTCCGGTCGAAGCGCTGCCCAAGGCGCACATCCCGAGTATCCTGACCGCCTCGGGCACCGTCATCCTGTTCGGCACGATTTACGCGGCACACGCGCTCTACGACTTCATCGGACCTGCCGCCGCGTTCGTCCTGCTCGGCGCGGTCGGTATCGCCACCATGCTCGCGTCAGCCCTGCATGGACCGGCACTCGCGGGCCTCGGCCTCATCGGTTCGTTCGTCGCTCCCATGCTGGTGGCTTCGACCGTTCCCAACTTCTGGGCGCTGACGATCTATCTCGGCGCCGTCGCGGCGACGGCATACGTGCTGGCCCGCACCCGCGCCTGGCTGTGGCTGGCGCTCGCCGCGGCGTCCGGCGCGCTCATCTGGGGTTTCCTGATGATCGTGCAGGCGAGCGGCATCCCTTCGGGCGAAGGCTTGCGGCTTGCGGGCGCGACCGGCATCCACGTGCTCGCCCAGCTCGGCCTTGCCGCCTTCTTCTTTTCCTACGAGCCCCATCTCGGCATCCGGGATGACAAGGCGGAACCCGATTGGATCGCCGCCGGGGTGCTCGCCGGATTTGCCGTTCTGGTCGTCTTTTTTCTGTCGGCGGTGCCGTTCCAATTGTGGATGTGGCTGCCGCTGGCGACGGTAGCGATCGGCGCTTTGACGACGCTTGGCTTCCTGCGCGCGCCGGCTGCGATAGCCGTTTCGCTGGCCGGTCTCGTCGCGTTGTCGGTGGCGCTGCTTTGGCCGGGCCTCAGCGAACCGCCGCAGCCCTGGCTGATGATGCCGTATGCCTCGGGCCTGCTGCGCTTGCCGGAAAACCTGTCGAGCTATCTCACGTACATCTCGTTTGCGACGCTGCTGCCCGCACTCGCAATCGCCGTGCGGCTGTGGCGCGGCCCGTTGCTGACGGAGAGCGCGGCAGGCTTGTACGGATTGGGCGCTGTGCTGCCGCCGCTATTGGCGCTGGTGCTGACGTATTTGCGCGTCACGCAGTTCGACACGTCGATTCCCTATGCCTCAGCAGGCGCACTGCTGGCCGGAGCATTCGCCTATGCGGCCGCGCAGTTCCACAAGGCCGACCTCACATATTCGTCGCCGGCGTATAACATCGCCACCGGCGTCTTCGCGGCGGCGGCCATCGCGGCATTGTCGTTTTCGCTCTTTGCGGCGCTCGAACGCGGATACCTGACGGTTGCTCTGGCGCTCGCGGCGCTTGGCGCGGCCTACGTCGCCAATAAGCGCGACATCCCGATGCTGGCGCACGCGGTTTCCGCACTCGGCGTCGTCGTGCTCGGCCGGCTCATCTGGGACCCCCGCATCATGGGCGACGGCGTCGGCGCCACGCCCATCCTCAACTGGCTGCTGGTCGGCTACGGCGTCCCGGCCGCGGCCTTCGCCTACGCGGCGCGATTGCTGTCGCCCCGAGGCGATGGTTTCCCGGTCAGGATCGCCGACAGCCTCGCCGTCATCTTCACGGCGCTGCTCGCCTTCTTCCAAATCCGTCATCTGACCAACAACGGCGACGTGCTCCACGCCGGCTCGCATCACGTCGAGGCCGGCCTCATGACATTCACCGCACTGGCGCTGTCCTACGGACTGGCGAGGTTGAACCTGAAGAAGGCCAATCCGGTTTTCGACATCGCCTCCATCGTGTTCGGCGTTGGATCGGTGGCCTTTGCCGCCTTCGGCCTGCTGCTTGCCGTCAATCCGCTGCTCGCGGGCGACGCGGTGAGCGGGCGTGTGATCTTCTCATCGCTCCTGCCTGCCTATCTGCTTCCCGGCCTTGCGGCGCTGTTCGTTGCCCGTCACGCCCGTGGCCTCAGGCCCGAGTGGTACACGCGCGCGGCAGGCGTGCTCGCGGTTGTGCTCATCACGATGTACGTGTCGCTCGAAGTGCGCCACGCCTTCGAAGGCGCGCTGATCGGATTGCACTATCATCCGCTGAGCGAGGCCGAACATTGGGCACACTCGGTCGCCTGGCTCTTGCTCGGTATCGTGTTCCTCGGCTACGGCCTGTTGCGCCAATCGCTGGAAGCACGCATGGCCTCTGCCGCGCTGGTCGTGCTCGCGGCGTTGAAAATCACGCTTTACGATCTTGCCGGCATCGGCGGCATCTGGCGGGCGTTGTCGTTCCTGTGCCTCGGCGCGGTTCTGATCGGCATCGGCCTTGTCTATCAAAAGTTGATATTCACAAGGCCGCAGGCCAGCGCTCCGTCCGCGGAACCTCAGGGCTAGATCAGCGTTGAGCAGAAGATGTGCCGTTATGACAACCGTCCGCTTGACGGCTGTCATTGGCAAACGAAAAATTCACCCAATATTGAAAGAGAAGGTCGTTAAGGCGTTAACCGTCTTGGACCTTGGGACGAAGGCTGATAGACTTCAACCCAGTGACAATTGGCGCACGAGACAATCAAATGCGCCGCCGCCAGCGGTACGCGGATTGCGATCGTTCCGCTTCAGAAAGGAAGTCAACATGAACAAATCTGCTGCCGTTGCCCTCTCGGCACTGACCATCTTTGGCGCGCTCGCTCCGGTGCTCTCGACCGAGGCCGAGGCTCGCCGCCGCCATCGCGGTGCATGGATCGCCGGCGGCGTCGCGCTCGGCGTTGCCGCCGCTGCCATCGCCGCCAATTCGCACCGTGCCTACGCGGGTGATGGCTACTACTATCGCCGTGACCGCGGCTTCGCCTATTCGTGCCGCAAGTGGTATCGCCAGTGCGAAGACGGCTACGACTACGCCTGCGAAAAGTTCGAACGCCGCGGCTGCTAGTCGGGTCATTCCGGAAATCGAAAAGGCGAGGATGCGGTCTGCATCCTCGCCTTTTTCGTTTTTCATAACTGCCTCGGAGTCAGTCGCACATCACAGGTTGAAGTCGGATGCGCCGAGTCTGATCAAACCATTCAGCACTATGACCAAATTTCCTGCGTACACAGTCGTCCTGTCGTCAATTGTTCCGGAATTGTCCTCGAATCCCACGATGATGACACTGGGTGAGCCCAACTGCCCCGCAGCAGCGAAGGTGAAGCTCTGATCCCCTGCGGCCGAACCGTCTGGATCTATGGCAGACAGATCCAACTTATCCGCACCGCGAACGAAGTCTGTAATGTAGTCCCAACCGTCCCAGGACGGTGAATCCTGATAGGATAAATATTTGAATACGTCCGCGCCGTCTCCACCAGTCAGCCTATCACTACCAGTGCCACCGGTGATGACATTTTTTCCTGAATTGCCGATCAGAATATTGTCGCCTGTCGACCCGGTGAGATTGAGGTTCAGACTTCCGGTCAGAAGCGCTCGTTCGACATTCGGCCCGTACTTTTTCAAATCCAGCGAGAGCACCGACGACTTCGCCGTGTCGATTTCCATCAGCCCGTAGCTGGGGCCTTCGACGATTACGTCCAACACGTTGTCGATGATGTAGGTGTCTTCTCCCTCCCGGCCGATCATCCGGTCGGCGCCGAGGCCGCCATCCAGAACGTTGGCGGCACTATTGCCCGTCAGCGTATTGGCCAGCTGATTGCCGGTCGCCGAGATATCGAAAAAGCCGCTGAGCGTCATGTTCTCGATGCCGGTGTAGTTCATCAGCGAACGCGACCTGCTGGTGAGGATCGTATCGATGCCGCCACCGCCGGCTTCCGTGACGATATCGTTGACGGCGTCGAGCACATAGGTGTCGTTTCCAAGCCCGCCGTACAGCACATCAAAGCCCTCGCCGCCATTCAGCGTGTCGTTGCCGCCACCGCCGCGCAGCGTATTGGCGAACTTGTTGCCGAGGATCGAATTGTTGCTCTGGTTGCCGGTGCCATAGATTGCGCTGCCCGACAGCCACAGGTTCTCAACGTTCGATCCGTCAGCCAGCGTGTAGGAAAACGATGCTATGATCGTGTCGGTGCCGTAACCGGCGGTCTCCGCGAAGCGATCCAGACTGTCGGTGAGAACATAGACGTCGTTGCCAGCGCCGCCGTAGAGAATGTCGGTGCCCGCGCCACCGTCCAGACGGTCATTGCCGCTGTTGCCGTAAAGAACGTTGTTGGCGGTGTTGCCGATGAGCGTATCGTTGCCGGAACCGCCGATGGCGATTTCAATCGTGACGCCACTGGCGATGGTGTAGCCACCTTGGAAGCCTGGGTTGTCGATCGAGGCCGCGGTGCGCGTGTACTCGCTCAGAAACCCGCCCGCGCCAACGCCGGGCACCAGCGTCGCGGGCCGCAAATCGATGGTGACGTTTGCTGCACCCGAATAGCTGATGGTGTCGGTGCCTCCGGCGTCCCACAGACACAGCCACTTGGCGATGCTCGTCGCCGGATTGGCGCTGTCGGAGAGAACGCTATTGAGGGAATAGACGTCGTTACCTTTGCGGTAATTCGTATTGGCCCCGTACATCGACTGGATCGCGGCGATATCGAACGCCATAGGCCCCGTAACGTGCCCCGATTGAACTGTGGGATTGCGGAACTCGTTGTACGACATGACCGTATAGCCGGTCTGATTGAGCCCGCCGGTGCCGGTCGCGTAGGCACTGGTTACGCCCGGGAACAACGTCGTACCCTGGCCCGTGTCGTGCGGATGGGCGAGACCGAGGGCGTGGCCGAGTTCGTGGACCAGCGTTTCGAATGTGACCGAGCCGGGAACGAGGTCGACGCTGCCAAGCGTATAGGAGCTGCCGTCGGCCGCGAATAAACCGAAGGTGCTGCCCGACGCGTTCGGCGCCCCATGCAGAGCGATAGTGCCGAAGCCGCCCAAGAGCCACAGATCGGACGAGGAAGCCAGTGTCTCCGTCAGTTCAGCTGCAGAGGCGTTGGCCACGCGCTCGAAGGTGATGTTGGCGACGTTGGCCCAGGTCTTCAGCGCAGCGGCAAAACCCGCCTGTTCCGCAGCAGTCCAGGCGCGGTAGCCGCTATCGTCCAGATAGTAGGTGATGTGCTGGTCGGAACCGAATTCCGTCCATGCGTGACCCGCAAGGGCATCTATGTAAACGTTGGCCATGGCTCATCCCGGTCGCTGATGACCGAAGGCCTATCAGGCGCTACCGCAGTACAGAAGTTGCGACGATGCCACTTACACTGATGAGCAGCAGAAACTGATGTTCTGGACGAGGGATGAAGCGGCGGTGCAACAGCAAATCGCAGGCGCCTCCGCGAGACGCCCGGCTCAGTCCTTGGCGCGTTCGACGTAAGACCCGTCCGCCGTCATGATCACCACGCGGGTGCCGGTTTCAATGTGCGGCGGCACCATGATGCGAGCGCCGTTCGACAGCTTGGCGGGCTTGTAGGACGACGATGCGGTCTGGCCCTTGACGACCGGATCGGCTTCGACGATCTCGAACGTCACGCGCTGCGGCAGCTCGATGGCGATCGGATTGCCTTCGAACAACGAGACGAGGCAGGTCATGCCTTCAACCAGCCACTGGCCCTGATCGCCGACCACATCCTTGGGGATCGAGATCTGGTCGAAGGTTTCCGGCTGCATGAAGTTGTAGCCCATGTCGTCTTCGTAGAGATAGTTGAAGTCCTTCTCGTCGAGGTAGGCGCGCTCGACCTGATCGGTGGTGCGATAGCGCTCGGTGAGCTTGACGCCGTCCTGGATGCGGCGGAGTTCCAGATGCGTGACGGGCGTGCCCTTGCCGGGATGGATGTTCTCGGCTGTCATGACGACGGCGAGCTTGCCGTTGATTTCCAGCACGTTGCCTTTGCGCACCGAGCTTGCAATGATCTTTACCACGCGTGGTCTCCATTCGTATGATGGGGCCCGAAAGCTCCGGCGAGCCTCTCGCATACGGCCGCTATTGAGGGAATCTGCCGGGTCTCTTACCTGCTTCCTACCCTCCCGCCAAGTGCGGCAAGTCCACCTTTTGAGCGCTTTTGCCGTGCCATGCCGCATCGATCCCCCTGGTGGAGACCTGATCGCCACGCCGACCGCCGGCCGTTTCTGTTGGCACGGGGGAAGATTAAGGCAGCCATTAGAGCGTGGTTCGAGGGCGAAGGCTTCATCGAAGTGGAGCCAGGCTGTCTGCAGGTCTCGCCCGGCAACGAGACGCATCTGCATGCCTTCAAGACCGAACGGATCGGCACCGGTCTGCAGCGTCAGGACTTGTATCTCCACACCTCGCCTGAGTTCGCGATGAAGAAACTTCTCGCGGCGGGCGAGGAAAAAATCTTCGCTCTTGCGCCGGCCTTCCGCAACCGAGAGGCGGGCCCCTTGCACGCCAGCGAGTTCACGATGCTCGAATGGTATCGTACCAGCGCACCCTACGAACAGCTGTGGGACGATTGCTTGGCGCTCCTGCGCGTCGCCGCCGATGCGACGGGACATTGGCCGTGGTCCTATCGCGGCAAGGTGTGCGATCCCTACGCGGCAGCCGATTGGGTGACGCTCTATCAAGCCTTCGCGCAGCACTCCGGCATCTATCTGCATGAGACCGTTTCGATCGGAGGCGCTGATCGCGACGCGCTGGCGGCGCAGGCACGCGCGCTAGACGTTGCATTCGGCGGCGGCGACACCTGGTCCGATATCTTCAGCCGCGTGCTGACTGAAAAGATCGAGCCGAATTTGGGCGTCAACCGGCCGGGCATCCTGTGCGAGTATCCGCTTGCCGAGGCGGCGCTGGCCCGCCCGTCGGCTAACGATCCAACCGTCGCGGAGCGGTTCGAGCTTTACTGCTGCGGCATCGAACTCGCCAACGGCTTTGGAGAATTGACCGACGCGGACGAACAGCGCCGCCGGTTTGTCAATTGGATGGACGACAAGGAGCGCATCTACGGCGAGCGCTATCCGATCGATCAGGACTTTCTCGCCGCCCTGGCGCAGATGCCGCCAGCGTCGGGCTGTGCCCTTGGCTTCGACCGCCTCGTCATGCTGGCGACAGGCGCAACGCGGATCGATCAGGTACTCTGGACGCCGCTCTAGTACCCTCTCCCCCTGGGGAGAGGGCAAGGGAGAGGGGGTGTGCAATTGCGGTGCGACCGCCCCTCACCCGGCGCGGAACCAATATTGAGCTATAACTCTCAGCGACAGAGGCCGCGCCGGCCTCTCCCCAAGGGGAGAGGCGAACAGAAACAGCGACAGAGGTTAGATCATGACCAACACATCCCACTCCGGCGGATGCCAATGCGGCGCGGTGCGCTTCAAAGTCGAGGGCAAGCTCGGCGAACCGTCGATCTGCCATTGCCGCATGTGCCAGAAGGCGTTCGGCGGCTTCTTTGCGCCGCTCGTTTCGACGCTCGGCGCCACCCTCAGCTGGACCCGCGGGGCGCCCAGCTATTTCCAATCGTCCAACTTCGTGAAGCGCGGCTTTTGCAATAGATGCGGCACGCCGCTCAGCTATGAAGCACCCGACGGCGTGGCACTGGCCATCGGCGCTTTCGACCACCCCGAAACGCTCGCCCCCGCCGTTCAGTTCGGAATCGAAGGTAAATTGCCCTACGTCGACGCCCTCCATACCCTTGCAAACCGGCACACGATGGACGACATCGAGGCCGCACCGTTCCTCGACAGAATTGTCTCCTATCAGCATCCCGATCACGACACCGATACCTGGCCGCCGAAACCATGACCTCCGCCCGCGCCACGCTGCGCTCAGCCTCCGATCTCGTCGCCGCCGGACTCGTTACGCCCGAGCGGGCGGGCGACGCCGCGCGCGTGGCTGAGCGCTATGCGGTCGCGGTCACCCCGGCGATGGCGGCGCTCATCTCGCGCGACGATGCGACCGATCCGATAGCCCGGCAGTTCGTACCGGACATACGCGAGCTTGATACGTATCCCGCCGAGTTGACCGACCCAATCGGCGATCACGCAAAAAGTCCCGCACCCGGCATCGTGCACCGCTACAGGGATCGCGTGCTTCTCAAAGTCGCGCACGTCTGCCCGGTCTATTGCCGCTTCTGCTTCCGCCGCGAGATGGTGGGGCCCGACAAGGGCGAGGCCTTGAGCGCGGAACAATTGAAGGAAGCTCTCGCCTACATTCGCGCGCACCCCGAAATCTGGGAAGTGATCCTGACCGGCGGCGATCCCTTCATCCTGTCGCCCCGCCGTATCGCAGAGGTGACCGAAGCGCTCGGCGCCATCGATCATGTGAAGGTGCTGCGCTGGCATACGCGCGTGCCTCTCGTCGACCCGGCGCGGGTCACGGACGACCTCGCCGATGCTTTGAAGGTTTCAGCAAAGACCGTGTTCGTCGGCCTTCACACCAACCACGCGCGCGAACTGACGGCGGATGCGCGCCGCGCCATCGCCCGCATCGCCGACGCCGGCATTCCCCTCGTCAGCCAGACGGTGCTGCTCAAGGGCATCAACGACGACGCCGATACGCTCGAAGCCTTGATGCGCGCGCTCGTCGAAGTGCGCGTCAAACCTTATTACCTGCACCACGGCGATCTGGCGCCCGGCACGGCGCACTTCAGAACCACGATTGCCGAGGGCCAAGCGCTAATGCGCGAATTGCGCCGCCGTCTGTCAGGCATCGCGCTGCCGAGCTACGTGCTCGACATCCCCGGCGCACATGGCAAAGTTCCGCTCGAATCCTATGTCAATAGCGAGGGTAGCAGCGCCCATGTGATCCGCGATGCACATGTTGTTCGCGATGCGCAGGGCGGCGAGCATCGCTACGAGGATTGCTGCAGTGCTCCGGATGTCCCTTAAGCCGCTTGCCGCTTTGACGTTCATCTTGGCGATGCATGTGCCCGCATACGCCGATTGTGCGGCCGTGCCGCCGGCGGTCCGCGATCTCTCTCTGGAACGGTTTTACGAGGACAGCGCAGGGTCGATCGTCGAACCGACGCGGCTTGAAGAACACAAGGCGTTGACAGCCCCGCTGGTCGAGTTCGTCTCAACCGTCACCAAGCTTGCCGATCGCGCCAATCAGCAGCGAAGCGCGCCCGCCGCGACCGCGCGCTGCGCACTCGATTGGATTTCAGGATGGGCCAAGGAGGGTGCGTATCTCGGCGCATTCAAGTCGAAGCAAGCGCAAGCCCAGCGCAAGTGGGACCTCGGCGGCATCGCCATCGCGTACATGAAGCTCAAGCGCTTTGCGTCCGACGCCGACCGCGCGGTGATCGAACCGTGGCTGATCAAAGTTGCCGATGCGGCGCGCGCGCATTTCGATGACGCCAGCATCAAGCGCAACAATCACTGGTACTGGATGGGGCTTGCGCTGACCGCTGTCGGCACCGCCACCGGAAGCGACGCCCATTGGCAGCAGGGCAAAGCGATCTTTTTGGACGCCATGAAGGACATCCGGGCAGACGGCACGTTGGCCTTGGAAATGGCGCGTGAGGGCCGTGCGCTCTACTATCACGTGTTCGCCGTCGAACCGCTGGTGGCCTTGGCCGAGTTCGCCGCCGCGCGCGGCGAGGATTGGTATCAACTGAACGACGGGGCCCTGCATCGCCTCGTTGCCAAGACGGCCGAAGGGCTCGCCGATCCGGCGGTTTTCGACACGCTTGCCGGCGTCGCCCAGCAGCGGCCGGTGAAAAGCGGCTACGGCTGGGCCTGGCTCTATCGCGAGCGCTACTTCGCCAGAATGCCGAACCCGATCGAGCAGCCCGTCGGCCACCGCTGGCTCGGCGGCAACGTGGATGTTTTGAAAGGCGTACTCAACGCGGGGTGATGCCATGATCAAAAGAACGGATTACCGATCCGATGCATCCGGCTACTTCGATGCCCTCGACGCGAACCTGCGCGATACGGCCCTGGCTGTGCGCAAACTGGTTCTGTCGGCAACGCCCGGCATCGAGGAATGCATCAAATGGGGGATGCCGGTGTATGAAAAGGGCGCCCTCATCTGCGCCATCCGCTGCACCAAGACCTACGTTGCCCTTCAGTTCCATTACGGAGATGTCGAACTTCACGATCCGCAACATCTTCTCGAAGGCACGGGGGCCACGATGCGCCACGTCAAGATCCGCTCAGCAAGCGAAATCAAGCCCAGCATTTTTTCAGATTGGATCCGTCAGATCGCTTCGAAGGTTTAGTGAACCCGGCGCCGTCCGCATCGAGCGAGTGAACGTCCATGGCTACTTCGCCTGCAGCGCCTTCGCGGCATCGACGATGCCGGCGCCGACGAGATCGGCTGAGGCGTTGCCCGGATTGCTGGCCGCGCCAGCGAGACGCTTGCGCACATCGGCGGCGTTAAGCTTCGGCTCCTTCTCCAGCATCAGCGCGGCAATGCCCGAGACGTGCGCGGCCGCGAGCGACGTGCCGGATGAAATGTCGTAGGCACCTTTGGGAGCCGGGGCGACGATATCCACCCCCGGCGCGGCAATCGCGATATACGCGCCGCGATTGGCCTTGTCGTAGAGCTTGTCGCCGCTGTCGGTGGCGCTGACGGCGATGACGTCTGCGAACGCAGCTGGATACGCAGGCTTGGCGTCTGGTCCGCCGTTGCCGGCCGCCGCAACGACGACCACGCCCTGCTTCACGGCGGCGGCAATCGCGCGGCCGAGCAGCGGGTCCTCAGGACCTGCAAAGCTCATGTTGACGACGCGGGCGCCGCGGCTCACCGCCCAGTCGAGGCTCTTCAACACCGCAAGCGTATCGGACTGTGCCGGGCCGGACGCCGCCGATGTGAACGCGCGGGCCGAGAGCACTTGCGCATCCGGCGCAACGCCCGCGAAGCCTGCGCGCGCGCCGACAATGCCGGCGATCGATGTTCCATGGGCCTCAGGTGAATCCTTCGACGCACTCAAGGCATTGAAGGTATCATGCAGCGCGCCGCTGAACGCGGGATGGGCGGTATCGACACCGGTATCGATGACCGCGACTTTCACCCGCTTGCCGCGTGCCAGCTTGTGCGCTTCGCCGAGCCGCAACTTGTCGATGGCGTATTGCGGCACGGGGAGCGGCGCGGCGGCCGCGCCGCTGGCGGTAAAAACATAGTTGGGTTGCACCACCTCGATACGCGCATCGCCAGAAATCTGCTGCAGCACATCGGCAATGGAGCGCGCATCGGGAATGGTGAGCCGGACGACGCGGGTGCCAAGCAGCGCGCTCGTGTAGAGCGTGTCGCCTCTCAATCCATAGTCGCGCGCAAGCTCCGTCGCGGTCGCCGCGTTGCTGCCGGGACCGAGCGTAACGATCACTTCACGCTCGCGCACTTCGGGCAGCACCGCGCCGGTAATGACAGGCGGCGCCGTCGGCGGCCGCGACAAAGGCTTGGGAACGAAGGGCGTGCCAGCCGTGGCCGTCAACACAGGAAGCGGGCGAGATGGGGCGACGGCCGGCGGCGTGCCGCCCTTGGGTGCCGGGCCACGGTCCGGCGGTCCATAGTCGCTTATGGCCGACGGTCCATCGAACTGCGGACGCGGCAGGCCCCAGAGGATGTTCAAAATCGTCACCGCATCGGGCAGGCCCGCTGTCGAGCCGCCGCCATCGGGACGCTGGCCATCGGACGAGGGACCGCCGGACACGGGTCCATCGGCATTCGGTCCATCAGTTCCTGGCCGCCCGGGGCCATCGGGCGTTGGCGCGGTTGCGCCGGGAATGGTCGTGCCGGGCAACTTCACATTGGGAATGTCGCGGATGGTGCCCGCACCACCGCCGCCCGCAGCTGGAACTTGCGTGTCACGCGTCTGCGCGAAACTTGCGGAAGGACCGAACGTGGAAAGCGCCACCGCTGCCGCCGCGCTCAGAAGTTGCCAACGAAGAAGTTGCATCGCGCCTCACTTCGCTGCCGGAGCAGCGGATGCGAATGAGATGAGATCGGCCCGCGCCTTCAGCTTTTCAACCAGGGCATCGCGCTCGGCATCCGTCAGGATCGCCGGACTGATGCGCAGGCGGTACATGCCGCCGGCCTTCGGACCCTCGAGGATCGTATAGCCATTCTCCGACAGAAAGGCCGAGAGCGTGCCGGCCGGCGCCGCGGGCTGGAAGGCGACGAGCGCGAACGTGCCGGTCATCCCGTCCTTCTGGCCCGACGCCGTCTCATAGCCGCCGCCGGGGATGGTGCGCATCAGCGCGCCGATGGTTGCGGTCTGCAACGCAACGGCGAGACCGGCGGCGACACCGGCAAGCGCAAGCTTGCGCGGCGACAGGCTGGCGAGAAATACGCCGAGCCTGTCGAGCAGCGACGCTTCGACCGCGTGAAGGCGTGCCGATGGGCTCGTGGCCAGCGAAGCGCGTAATTTGTCCAGCGCATCGCGCGGCGGAACGATCGACTGATTGGCGGAAAAGACCTCGTCCGCCTCTTCGCGCGCCAAGATGAGCTGTTTCTGCGCCTTCGGGTGGGCGGCGAGATAAGCCTCCACACGTGCCTTGTCGGCGGCGGAAATCTTGCCCGAAACGTACCACGGCAGCAGGGCCGCGAACTCGCCGGCTTCTGACAGGATGTCGTCTTCGTTTGTCATCTCACGGCCATCCTCTATCGACGCCGCGCGCGCTCATCAGTTCGGAAAGTTTTTTGCGGGCATAGAACATGCGCGTTTTGACGGTCGCTTCGGGGATGCCGAGAATTTCGGCGGCCTCCGCCACCGATTGCTCCTGGTAGTAGACGAGATCGAGAATTTCGCGATGCTCTGTCGAAAGCCCTTTCATGGCCGCGCGCATGGCCGCCGCCTTGTCGATCTTCTGCACCGTCACTTCCGGCGTATCGGCGTCGTCCTCGATCTCGCCGGCGGCTTCCTCGTCATAACCGGAAACCTCGCGCTTCTTGCGCAGCGAGCTGACGGCCTTGTTATGGGCGATGGAAATGAGCCAAGTCGATGGCTCTGACCGACCCTCATAGCGGGCCGCATTCTGCCACGCGCCTAGGAATACCTCGTTCAAGAGTTCCTCCGCCACTGCCTCGTTGCGCACGACGCGGGTCAAGTAGCGAAAGACCCGCGTCTGGTGTCGAGCAAACAGGCGTTCCAACGCCTTGGCATCGCCGCCGGCAATGGCCTTGATCAACGATCGATCGTCGGTGCCGGCGTCCATGGCCCTGCTGCTCTTGGCTGGTTGGTCGCGAGGTTAACGAGAAAGGTTCAACGGCCGCCAAACCCGGGGTGGAGGTCCGTTGAAACTGCCAGAGAATTTCGACTTCTGCCAGTGCGAGGATCGGACCACAAAAGTTGTCCCCGCCGTTTGCTGACGAATTATCATCGAACCTGAACCTTCGATACGGCGACGGAAGGTCGAGGCGGCCATGCCGGCCGCAAGGATTTTTCCGCCCGTTCGATGGAGACCGGTCATGTTCAATGCTAGACTTAAATCAGCTTCGATACCTGTGCCCGCCCCCGCCAAATCTGCCGTTCCGCCTCAGGATATTGCCATGACAGGACTTTTCCGCCGCTTCGGTGATCCGATCCGCTGGCTGAAGGGCGGCGCCGCGGCTGTAGCCGTCGCCATATGCTCGACAGCAGGATTGACCGTAAGCGCCATGGTAAACGCCGCCGAGGCGGCTGAAGAAGGAATTATCGGCAAGGGCGACGCGCTCGTGTCGGGCTTTTCTGGCACCAAGACCGACAAGGACGTTCCGCCCGACATCCATCCGCTGGACCGCACCTTCATCGATCCCGACGGCGCGGCCGTCACGCTGTTCGATCTTTCCAAGCTCGGCACCGCGCCGCGCGGGCAATTGTCCAACGTTGCCGCCAAATTGAAGATCAAGGCGAGTGAAACCGGACAGGTTTACGGCGTTGCTCTCGACGACGCGGAGGCCCCCAACGCCTACGTCACGGCAACCTCGATGTTCGGGTTGCAGATCGTCAAGAAAGGTGCGGACGGTAAGTTCGAACGGCTTGTCAATGGCGAGGACGGTGCCGAGTGGATGACCGGCCAGTTCGGCCCCGGCACGGCCGGCGCACCTGGCGCGATCTACAAGATCGACGGCAAGACCGGCGCGATATCGCTGTTTGCGACCGTCAAACTCAATGGCGTAGAGAACGCCGGACCCGCGCTCGGCAACATCACGTTCGATCCGCGCACGCGGCAGCTCTTCGTCTCGGATCTCGAGACCGGCATGATCCATCGCCTCACGCTCGACGGCAAGGAACGCGACGTGTTCGATCACGGCGTCGCCGGACGCACGGCCCAGGGCTTGGAACCAGTCGACTACGATCCGGCGCGCCGCATGGACATCACCAAGGGTTCGTTCAATTCCGAAGACCCGTCGACCTGGGGTTATGCGGATGAGCGCCGCCGCGTGTTCGGCCTCGCCGTCAATTCGGGCCGCCTCTATTATGCCGTGACCGAGGGGCCGGCCGTTTGGTCGGTCGCAATAGACGACGAAGGCGACTTCGGCACCGATCCGCGCATCGAACTGGAAATCGCCGGTTCGGCCGCGGCGGTCAGCATCACCGACATCGTCTTCGACGGCCGCAACAAGATGTATCTGTCGCAGCGCGGTCCATCGGCCGGCAGCTACGACTACACCAAGTTCGCCGAGCCGCAGAAGGCGGCCGTGCTGCGCTACACTTATGACGAGCAGGCCGGCCGCTGGAGTGCGGCGGCCGATGAATACGCCATTGGCTTGCCGAAGACGTATCAGGGCACGCAGGGCGGCATTGCGCTCAACTACGGCTACGACAAGTACGGCAACATCAACTACGGCGCCTGCCGTCAGACGCTGTGGACCACGGGCGAGCATCTGCGCGAAGGCGAGGATGTGCAGCTCGTCTCATCTGGCGGCGCACGCATCGTTCATGGCCTGCAGGGCAACTATACCAAGCTCGTGCGCCCCGCCAACGAACCGCCGAACAAGGCTTGGTTCACCGACTATGACGACCGCTATGCCAACGCCGCTGCCTACGGGCATATCGGCGACGTCGCCATTTATGCGCCTTGCGACAGCATCCCTGCGCCGAAGCGTGTCGAGACCGCGCCTTATCCTCCTGCCGTCATCGAACCGCCAGCACCCGATTATGAACCGCCCTTCGACGAGCCGGGCCTGATCGTCGAGAAGCACTGCTTCCCCGGCGCCATCGGCGGCAAGATCAAGTGCACCATCCTGGTCAAGAACCTGTCCGGTCAGATCGTCAGCCAGGATATCAAGTTCACGGATGCGACCGAAATCCTGTTCGGACCGGCGGCGGGTACGCTCGTTCCCATCGTCGCGGCAGTCCCGCTTCATCCCGGATTGACCTGCGCGGCAACGCCGACGCCAGACTTCTGGTGCTCGATGCCCGCGGCCATCCTGCTGCCGGGTGAGGCGATCGGCGTCGATGTGTTCATCGATACGCACGATCTGGCGATTGCAGGCAACACCGGCTTCATGAACTGCGCGACGCTGTATCATCCCGACGGCCACTCCATGGCTTGCGATGAAGGCGGCACCGACATCATCGTCGAAAAGACCGGCCCCGCGTTCTGCCTACCCGGCGGCACCTGCACGTTCACGCTTAAAATCGCCAACATCGGCACGTTGCCCTACAACGGCGACGTGCTGCTGGCGGACGCGATGTTTGTCGGCGGCGCCTCGGTTGGCGCTCCGGTCACCGCCGTCAATCCGCCGATCGCGTGCAGCGCAGGTAACACCGCCGCCCTGCCCTTCACCTGCGTCACGACCTTGTCGCTGCTGCCGGGTGAAGAGCACGTTCACACCGTCGATGTGACCATGCCCGCCCCCGGCGGATACTGGGCCCACAACTGCTTCGGCGCGCTCGATCCGGCACTCGTGCCGGTCGGCCCCGTGCCTCCGGGTCTCGGCCTTGGCGGCGCAGGTGCTGGCAATCCGAGCTGCGCGTGGGTGCACGTGCCGGTGCCGTCGCCCAACCTGTCGCTCCAGAAGACCGCACTCAACGGCGGCAAGTGCGACAAGCCCGGGGCCAACCTGATCTGCCACTACGAGATCGCGGTGACCAACCACGACGCAGCTGCCTTCAACGGCATCGTCAAGGTGGAAGATACGCTGCCGGCTGGAGCATCGCTTGTTCTCGCCACGCCGCCGTTCGGCTGCGCGGGTGGACCGCCGACGTACACCTGCGATACCGGCGTGGCGGTCAACATTCCCGCCGGCAGCACGTTGGCTTTCAACGTCACGGTTTCCATTCCGCCCGCGGCGTCGGAAGCCAATCTCTGCAAGGTGCCGAATACCGCCAAGATCACCATGCCGCCCGGCGGCGCGGCGCCGAACCTCGATCCCACGGACGATACCGGAGCGGCGGAAGCCTGGACCTTCGGCATCTTCTGGGAAGATCCCATCACCCACATCACCTTCGTCATGTGCGATCCGACCAACCTTAAGGTTGCAAAGACCGCCAAGGGCGATTGCGAAAAGTCGGGCGACGGCTTCACCTGCGAATACGACGTGACCGTCACCAACACCGGCCCCGATCCTTACAAGGGCCCGGTGAAGCTCGACGAAAAGTTTGGGCTGGCGCCGACTGGCGTCGCCTTCACCGGCGACTTCAACTGCAATGGCGCTGGCGCCAACTACAGTTGCGAAACGGGTGTCGTCGAGTTGCCGAAGAACGGTGTCCTGAAACTCAACGTCAAGGCGACGATCCCCGACACCGGCACCTGCGAAGCGCCCAACACCGCAACCATGACCTTCCCGCCCGCCGGCTCGAAGGGCAACGGCAAGGGTGACGACGACAGCGCCTCGGCCAGTGCCAGCGTGCCGTCTGAGCGTTGCGAGAAGCAGAGCTCGACGCCCATCCCGCCGGTCAAACGCTGCCCGGATGGCCTGCCGATGCCGCGCTCGGGCAAGTGCCCGTGCCCGCAAGGCACCGTGTGGAGCCGCAGCACCAATTCGTGCGAAGGCGATGAGCCGGAAGAGCCGCAAGGCTGCACGCCGGGCCGTAACGAAGTGAAGCTCGATAACGGCCGCTGCGTCTGCCGCGATGGCTTCATCCGCAACGACGGCGTCTGCGTCCGTGACGAACCCGATGAGCCGCAGGGTTGCACGCCGGGCCGCAATGAGGTGAAGCTCGATAACGGCCGCTGCGTCTGCCGCGAGGGCTTCATCCGCAACGACGGCGTCTGCGTCCGCGACGAACCCGATGAGCCGGAGGGCTGCACGCCGGGCCGTAACGAAGTGAAGCTCGATAACGGCCGCTGCGTCTGCCGCGAGGGCTTCATCCGCGACGACGGCGTCTGCGTCCGCGACGAGCCGGACGTACCGCAAGGCTGCACGCCGGGACCGAACGAAGTCAAAACTCCGAACGGCCGCTGCGTCTGCCGCGATGGGTTTGACCGCGACAAGAATGGACGCTGCGTCACCGGACCTTCGGATCAGCCGCAAGGCTGCAAGCCGGGTGAAAACGAGGTGAAGCTCAGCAATGGCCGCTGCGTCTGCCGGAACGGCTACCACCGCGATGACGGCGTCTGCATCAAGGATCAGGCAGACGAGCCGCAGAGCTGCGGCCGCAACGAAGTCCGGCTCGACAACGGCGTCTGCGATTGCCGCCAGGGCTTCCGCCGCAATGCCAAGGGCGTCTGTGTGCGCGGCTCGTCAGAGACGACGCCCATAGATCCTGCGACCCAGTGCAAACTGCGGGGCCGAATCTGGACCGGCGGCCGGTGCGTCGAACCGAACGACCCGGCGCAGGAGTGCCGCAAGTCGGGCGGAACGTGGACCGGCGCGCGTTGCGTGTATCAACCCAAGGAGTGCCCGAAGGGTTACGTGGGTACGCCGCCGAACTGCAAGCTCCGCCTGCCCGATCCGCCGAAGGTGCCGAAGCAGAAATGCCCGTTCGGCACGATCGGAACCTGGCCCAATTGCTCCGAAGTGATCAAACCCTGCCCGCCGGGCACGATCGGCAAGCGGCCGAACTGCAAGCCGATCAAACTCGATCCGCCGAAGGTGAAGGTGCCGAAAATCGACATCAAGCCGAACAAGCCGCCGAAAGTGTTCGTGCCGAACAAGCAACCGAAGGTGATTGTTCCGAACAAGCCGATTTTCAAACCCCAGATCGACAAGCCGAAACTGAACTTCCAACCCAAGGCGATCCAGGGTTTCGGTCAGAAGCAGCAACTTCGCTGAGGCGGCGCAAACACACGGGATATTCAAGGCAGGCGGAGCAATCCGCCTGTTTCTTTTTGTGCATTGCGAGATCACAAACGCGAAGCGCGCCTAAAGCGTTGGACCTCCAGGCCCGGCAATGACACTGTCCGGCGTCAGAAATTAAACGGCGCAACAGACGCCGGGACCACCTCACAACCCCTGGAGCCAACGCGCATGAACGAGCAACTGAAGTCCGAACTCTTCCACGGCGCCTGCCCGCACGATTGCCCCGATACGTGCGCGATGACGTACGAGGTCAAGGGCGGCAGGCTTGTCGACGTGCGCGGCAGCAAAGAGCACCCGATGACGCGCGGCGGCCTGTGCGTCAAGCTCAAGGACTTTCACGACCACCACGCCAACCCCGACCGCCTGATGTATCCGCTGCGCCGCTCCGGTCCCAAAGGTTCCAGGCAGTATGAGCGCATCAGCTGGGACGAGGCGATTTCCGAGATCGGCAAGCGCTGGCGCGACATCATCGCTGAGTATGGCGCGCAGGCGATCATGCCGCAGAGCTATCTCGGAAACATGGGCCTGGTGCAAGGCATCAACTCGGGAGACCCCTTCTTCAACAAGCTCGGCGCGACGGTGAACGAAAAGACGTTCTGCGCTTCGGGATCATCGACCGCCTGGCTGCTGACCGTCGGTCCGACCGGCGGCGTCGATCCGGAAAGCTTCGTCCACGCCAAATACATCGTGATCTGGGCCTGCAATTCGATCTCGACCAACCTGCATCACTGGCCATTCGTGCTCGAAGCGCAGAAGCGCGGCGCCAAGGTCGTCGTCATCGACGCGTACAAATCGCGCACGGCAAAGGCGGGCGACTGGCACATCTGCCCCAAGCCCGGCACCGACGGCGCGCTTGCCATGGGCTTTATCAATTCCGTCATTGCCCAAGGCCTCGTCGATCAGGATTGGGTCGATAAGCACACCTACGGGTTCCCGGAACTCAAAGCGCGCGCCGCCGAGTTCACGCCGGCCTATGTGGAGAAGGTGACCGGCGTCAAAGCCGCTGACATCGAAAAGTTTGCCCGAGAATTCGCAACCGCCCAGCCGAGCGCGATCCGCCTGGGCGTGGCGCTGGAGAGAAGTGCCGGCGGCGGACAGGCGATCCGCGCGGTGTGCGCGCTCCCCGCCCTCGTCGGCTCGTGGAAGCACGTCGGCGGCGGCCTGCTGCAAATGCCGTTGTGGGACTTCCCCGTCGATTGGGCAAAAGTCTCCCGCGCCGACTGGATCAAGCCCGGCACGCGCGTCGTCAACAATCTGAGACTCGGCGCCGCGCTGACCGGCGAGATGAAACTCGATCCGCCGATCAAGTCGCTGTTCGTCTACTGCACCAATCCGGTGAGCCAGGCGCCCGAGACCAACAAGATCGTCAAAGGGCTGCAGCGCGAAGATCTGTTCACCGTCGTCTCCGAGCACTTCATGACCGATACGGCGAAGTATGCCGATATCATCCTTCCCGCAGCGATGGCGGCGGAAGCCGAAGACATGATGTGGTCCTGGGGCCACTTCTACTTCACCTACAATGCCAAGGCGATCGACCCTCCGGGCGAGTGCCTGCCGACCTCTGAGATGTGGCGCAGGCTTGCAAAGGAGATGGGCTTCGACGATCCGGTCTTCAAAATGACCGATAGCGAACTGTGCGCCTATTACATCAACTGGGACGATCCCAAGATGCGCGGCGCCGACATGGCGTATTTCAAGCAACATGGATTCCTGAAGATCGACGTCGGCTCCGCCGATACGCGCACGCCGCACAAGGACGGGAAGTTTCCGACGCCATCGGGCAAGGTGGAGTTTCTGCTCCATGATGCGAAGAACTTCGTCGCGGGCCCATTCCGCATGATGTACGACGGCGAGCAGGATGGCACGCCGATCGATCCCTTGCCTGGGCATGTGCCGCCGCGCGAGTCTCCCGAGACCAATCCGGCTCAAGCCAAGCTCTATTCGCTCAATATCATCTCGCCCAAGAGCCACGGCTTCTTGAACTCGTGCTACGCCAATGAGCCGCACAAGATCAAAGGCCAGGGTGAGCAGTTCGTGATGATTTCACCCACTGATGCCGACAAGCGCAACATCCGCGAGGGCGATCCGGTCCGCGTCTACAATGGCCGCGGCGATTTCGAGGGCGTGGCGCGGGTGACGGACGACGTGCCCAAGGGCGTGGTGGTGGCGACACTCGGCTACTGGCGCTCACTCAACCGCTCGGACGGATCGGTCAATTCGATTTCGTCTCAGGAATGGGGCGGGTTTGGCCGTTCGCCGTCGTTCTCCGACAACCTCGTCGAGGTGAGCCGGGTCAATTGATGTTTGATCCGCCTCCGCTGCCAATGCGGTCAAGAAAGGAGTGGGACTGGTCCCACTCCTATTCTTTTGCGCCACCTACTTTTCCTTAGGGTCGTCATCGACGCCGTTCTCGCCGCAGTAGGTGCCGGCGCCGGGAATGTGAATGCACGTCCAGCGCTCGACGGACGCGGATGCGGCGGCCGGGTCTGCGGCGATCGTAGCGGCGCGAGCCTGTCCGGTCGCGAGAAGGACTGCCGCAAAGAGGACGAAGATCGTCAACTTCTGCAAGGCATACGACGTATTGGAGAACAAATTGGATGACATGGGGGCAACCTCCGGTTTGAAAATGAATGGCTGCGGACTTGAAATTTCAAATGCCTGTCCCCGCAGACCACGACACCGTGCATCACGGCGGCTGAACTGATCGTGAGGGGCGCCTTCATTCGAGGTTCAGATTGGCGGGCGCGGGGGCCGGAATTAGCGCTCACGGCGCGAGGCCAAGTACTTTCTGCTTCTTCTTGCTAAGACCAGCGGCGACGAGTTGGTGGGATTGGCGCAGATGATCTTTCAAGATCTGGTCGGTCAAACCGGGCTTGGCGAAATGCTGGATCCACGTCATGCCGCGCGACGCCAGATACGGCGCGGGCCTCAAGCCCGGCCGGTCTTTCAAAATCTCAGACGCGATCGGTGTGACCTTGAAGGTGTCGGCCTCACACCCGCTCGCCCATCCGCCGATGGCAAACACACCTTGCCTTTCCAGACGTGCGACCCGCCCCACTGCTGTACGTAGGTGGTAGCCGGCAAGGCGGCGCAAAAGACGTTGAAGACGTCAAATGTCATGTTCTGAGACGCGCGTTTGCCGCTTGCTCGTCATAACCATCAACCTACTTGAGGTTCCTTCAACGCATTCTTCACCAACTCACTCAATGGCTCGCCTTGTAGCGATCCGATTAGGCAGTCCTTTACATTCCCGGCGCAGACAATTCGTCTCGATTTTGAGATGAGCCATCATGCGCAGGCAGAACGCATATTTCAGATCCTTTGCATCACACACCGAAGGGACGGTCGCGATCGTCTATTCATTGTGCATGATCGTGCTCGTCTGCGCCGCCGGCCTCGCCGTCGACACGGTGCGCGCCCATCAGGCCGACAACGCGTTGACCCAGGCTCTCGACACCACGTCGCTGGCAACCGCCCGCGCACTCAGCGCCGAAAGTCTTGACGACGCACAGCTGACGGACCGCGCCAAGGCGTATTTCACTGAGAACTTCACCAAACGCAGTTCCTATTTTGCCAATGTCAAGAAGTTCGACCTGACGCTCGACCACGACAAGAACAAGGCGACCGTAACGGCCGAGTTGCACCTTCCCTCACTCATCGCCCGGCTCATGCGCCAGGACGATTTCGTGATGGTGCGCACATCGACCGCGCAATACGATCTGACCAACTTGGAACTGTCGATGACCCTGGACAGCAGCGGTTCGATGTTCGGCAAAAAGCTCGCCGACCTCAAGGACGCGGCCAAGGAACTGACCGACATGATCCTCAAGGACAATGAGGAAGGCGCACACAACCGGATCGGTCTTGCGCCTTACTCAACCTCGGTCAACGCAGGCGCCTTTGCCGAAAAGGCAACCGGAAAGGCGGACAAATCGACCTGCGTGTCCGAACGACCCGGCAAGGGCAAGGCTACCGATAAGGAGCCCAAAGGTAATCCGCTTGGCCGCAAAGCCTCGTCCTGTCCCAGCGGCACCGTGGTGCCCCTGTCGGACGACAAGGATACGGTCGACAACTATATCGACTCCATGGTGGCCGATGGGTCCACGGCCGGTCATCTGGGCATTGCCTGGAGCTGGTACATCCTCTCGCCCAACTGGTCGTCGTTTTGGCCGTCATCGAGCGAGCCGAAGCCCTATGACGATAAGGAGACGGTCAAGGCGGCCGTCATCTTGACCGACGGCAAGTTCAACATGGCCTACGAGGACGACGAGGATTCGGTGAAGCAGGCGAAGGATCTGTGCGACGGCATGAAGGCTGACGGCATCCGCGTGTTCACCATCGGCTTCCAGGCGCCGGTCGAAGCGGTTGAGATCCTCAAATACTGCGCGTCGAACGATATCAGCTACTTCGACGCCCAGGACGGGGATAGCCTCAAGGCCGCCTTCCGCGCCATCGGCAGCACCTTGACCGACCTGCGGATCACACAATAGGCCGCGAGCGATACGCCCCCTTCCGGCCGCGGCCTATCAAGCTGTTCCCTAGGGAACAGCAGTGTGCGATTCAATTATAATAAGAATTAGGTTCATCGACGCGGGCGGGCGTCGCTCTAGACGGAACCCTGGTACGGAGCCGGGGTGTCAGAGCGTCCCGGCTGCACGGAACATGGGTTCCGGAAGGGCGCCACTGTCATGCTCATGATCGCAACAGGCCTGCCGTCTCTCAATGCCGTGCTGACCGCCATGGCCTACCTGCTCATCAAGCACGCCCTTGCCGATTTCGTCCTTCAGACCGAAAGCCAGAGACGCGAGAAGGGCATCTATGGCGCCCCGGGCGGCGTAATCCACTCCGCAACCCATGTGTTGCTTACGGCCCCGGTCTTTTTGATCCTTCCGGGACCTGGAGCAACCATGATGGCACTCCTCGTCGCCGAGTTCGTGCTGCACTATCATATTGATTATACTAAGGAGCAGGTGGTGCGGCGGCACGGCTGGACCTCGCACGACACCCCGTTCTGGTGGGCTATCGGCCTCGACCAGCTTCTCCATGGGTTGACCTACGTGGCGATTGTCTGGCTGCTGACCCTGGCGGCGGCCGGCACGCCCCTTCTGTAGGCCTCGCCCCTGGCCCTGGAGCGCCCCGTGCGGCAGAATTGCGGAACCCCCTCCGGCGCTGTAACGATGGCGCCTCCCATCGCGTATGCCCCCTAACGAGGCTCGACATTGGACCGCAAGGCTCGCGACGCAGAATGGTCGGATTGGATGCGCGCCGCGATCGCCGGTGACGGGGTTGCCTACCAGCAGCTTCTGACCGAGTTGTCGCGGTCTCTGCGCTTGCTCGTGCGCCGCGGCTTTTCCGGCGCAACCGTTGGCGCGGGTGACGTGGAGGACGTGGTCCAGGAGGTCATGTTGGCGGTGCACTTGAAGAGGCATACCTGGGACCAGGCGAAACCGATCACGCCCTGGATCGTGGCGATTGCCCGCAACAAGATGATCGACGAACTGCGCCGCCGCGGCCGCAAGGCTGAAGTGCCGATCGAACCGCTGATCGACCAACTTGAGGCTGGCGGCGCCGAGGACGGCGTCAATGCTCACGACGTCGCCCGCCTGCTCAATACGCTACCTGAACGCCAGCGCGAAATCGTCCGCTCGATCTCCATCGACGGGCAATCGGCGCGCGACGTGGCGGTGAAGCTCGGCATGAGCGAAGTTGCCGTCAGGGTGTCGCTGCACAGGAGCCTCAAGGCCCTGGCGCACTCCTATTCTGAGACCAAGCCATGAAGACCGACGATCTGATCAATGCCATGGTGGCGGATAACGCCACGCAGTCCCCACCGATCGCCCGGACGGTCTGGCTCGCCGTCGCCGCCGGAGTGGGACTGGGCGCGCTTGTGTTCGCCAGCCTGCTCGAGGTGCGGTCCGACTTCCTCTTCGCCGTCAGCCACGAAGCGCGTTTCATCTTCAAATTCGTGTTCACGCTCGCCCTTGGCGTGCCAGCCTTACTGCTGGTGCGCCGGTTTTCCCGTCCCGACGGCACCGCGGGGGCGCTGCGCTATGTGCTTCTCATTCCGGTCCTTCTGCTCGCAGCCGCCGTGGCCGTCGAACTGAACGTCTTGCCGCCAGACCATTGGAGTGTGAGCGCCATCGGATCCATGCCGGCGGCATGCATGAAATACATTCCCATCCTTTCGGCGGCGCCGCTGATCGCCATTCTTTTTGCATTGCGGAATGGAGCCCCATCGAATCCGGCCGCAGCCGGAGCCGCTGCGGGTCTGTTGGCGGGTGCAATTGGTGCAACGCTGTATGCGAGTTTCTGCGTCGATGACAGTCCGCTGTTTCTCGCCATTTGGTACGTGATCGGCATGGGGATCGTGACCGCGGCTGGCGCGCTCGCCGGGGCTCGCATGCTGAAGTGGTAGCTTCTGGTTGAGCTGGGCGCTGCACGCCTGCGATATCCGCCAGCGTTGACGGCTGAAGCAATTCGCAACCAAATGCATATTGTTTGCCTGACGAGGGTCAGAGCAGGTTGCGCGTCGGCGCAGAGAATGTATATTTTAGAGAATGACTTTTTATCCTTGGGAAATCGGGTGCGCCGTATTCCTCAGGCTGTTAAGTCGAAATCCCTTTCGAACGCAAACTCTTGGCTACCAGGCCTAGAGCTGCGTGTAAAATCCGTCGGCACGTTCAACGCGACTGAAGAAGGACCACGATGCTCGTTTCAGGGATAAAGAGCCGGCCCGTCTATCCTGGATTGAGGCCCGATCCGTTCGCAAAGCACAATGTCATCCTCGCCGAAGGCGCTGGCGCCGCTGCGGTCATCGCACTGATGAACGACGCGCCGCCCGGCTTTGCCGCCAAATCGGCCATCCTGTTTACCGAGGGAACCGCCCACGGCAAGGACTATGAAGCCCAGCTCAAGGCCTTGAAACCGGGCGACATCTGGAAGTTTCCGACCACGCAGACGATGCTGTTCCGGTTCGCCGGTATGCTCGGCGCGATGACCATGGGCACGCGCATCTACGTCACCGGCACCGAAACCTTCATCGGCAGCGCGACCAAGCTCGCCGCCGACCACGGCGTCAAACACCTGTCCATTTACACCGAGCATCGCGGCTCTGAAGCGCGGCGCGTCCAGTGCGTCCACTGCAAGGGCTTCAATGAGAACGTGACGACCAATCCCTGCGTCTGCGGCCATTGCGGACTAAACCTCTTGGTCCGCGATCACTTCTCCCGCCGGCTCAACGCCTTCCAGGGCGTTTGCATCGATGCCGAAACCCCAGGTGAGGTTCCAGCTCAGGAAGTCGTCTACAAATGACACTCTCGACCGACATGCAGGTGCGCGTCACCGAAATCGAACAAGTTACCGACCGTATCAAGCGCTTCCGTTTCGAGCGCACCGACGGGGCGCCGATGCCAGGCTTTTCAGCCGGTTCGCACACGGTCGTCATCATGCGTACCGGACATCAGGTCCGCCGCAACCCCTACTCGCTGATGGGCTCTCCGTTCGACAACTCCTGCTATCAGATCAGCGTGCTGCGCACCGAGGACTCGCGCGGCGGGTCGTCCTACATGCACGAACAGGTGCACGTTGGCTCAGAGCTCGAAATCACCCAACCGCTCAACATGTTTCCGGTTGAACGCGCGGCGCGAAAGCACATTTTCATCAGCGGCGGCATCGGCGTCACTCCGCTCATGTCGATGGCGGAAATCCTGCACAAGGAGGACCAGCTGTTCGAGATGCACTACGCAATGCGGACCGAAACGTCAGGCGCCTTCTGGAAGGATCTGAAATCGCGGTACGGCCATCGCGTGCATCTCTACTTCGACGAGAAGCAGCAGACGCTGCCTCTGCACCGCCTGCTCGAGAACCAGCCGCTCGGCACCCACATCTACGTGTGCGGCCCAAGCCCGATGATCGATTGGGTCCTGAAGTCCGCGCGTGAAGCAGGCTGGCCCGATGAAAACGTGCACAGCGAGCGTTTCACCACGCCGCCGACCGGCAAGCCTTTCACGGTGGAACTGACCCAATCGAACAAGACAATCGAGGTCGGAGAATTCCAGAGCGTTCTGGAAGCGATCGAGGCAGCGGGCGTCAACCCGCCGTATCTCTGCCGCGGCGGCGCCTGCGGGCAGTGCGAGAGCCGCGTGCTTTCATGCGATGGAACGCTCGAACACAACGATCACTATCTGACCGACGAAGAAAAGCAGAGCGGCGAGAAGTTCATGATCTGCGTGTCCCGCATCAAGGGACAAAAACTCGTCCTCGACCTGTGAGCGGCCGCAGCCCGGCGCACGTCAACAGACATTCCAAGGGAGAACGGCCATGGGCCTGATATTCAAGAACGAGACCTTCCGCGACGACTTCAGCTTTTCCAACAGTCCGGCGGCGATCCAACGTTTCCCGTTCCCGTTCCATGAAGACAAGTACATGTACTCGGTCAACATGGAGCCGCATACGGCGGGGCCGAAGGGCTCGGTACTGGAATTTCCCATCGATGTCGACGAGCACTATGTGGCCGAGATGGCCGACCGCGCGCTGGTGCTGAAAGAAGATCCGATGCGCTTCCAGGCGCTGCCGCACATGATGCTGGCACAGTGGGACGCGCTCGAATATATCATGACGTCGATGGCGGCGGCCCATCCCGAGCACTTTACGCTGCATCGCGACGGCGACAACTGGCACTGGATCAATCGCCCGCTCGACATCGAAAACCGCTTCATCTTCGGCGATGCCTCGACACTGCCCTATCAGCCGCTCGAATATATCGGCCGCCAGTGCCAGGGCGACTTCTCGCTCCAGGATCAGCGCGACAACAACCTGTGGCTCGATGCCGGCATCATCACCACGCAGGCCGACTGGTCGCTCGACTTCGACGTCGGCATGAACTTCCACGAATGGCACGGCCCCGTGCCGCTCGCCCACGACCTCGGCGTCTTCGACCGCGCTCTTAAATTCCTGTTGAACTTGCAGCAGGGCCGTCCGGTGCGCCGCTTGAACTGGACCATGACCATCAATCCGCGCCTCGATACCAGCCCGGAAAAGTACCACAAGTGGGGTATCGACCGGACCACCGTGAACGCCCAGAATGCCGGCAAGAAGGTGCACCTGCGCGTCGAGCTGCAGAGCCTGATCCGCATGCCGCGGTCGAACGCCATCCTGTTTTCGATCCGCGCCTATCTGATCAGCCTGGAAGACCTCGTCACCATTCCCAAGTGGGGCCGCCGCCTGCACCGGGTGCTGAAATCGCTGCCGCCTGAGCTCATCGACTACAAGGGCTTGTCGCGCTACCACCCCTTCGCGGTCGAATATCTTGCCAAGCACGATGACGGTTCGCCGACCTCGCAGGGTTGCCAGCCGGACTGAGGCGCGCCGCGGACGAGCGACGCCTGCACGTCAAACAGGGCCGGAGATCAAGATCTCCGGCCCTCCTTTTTCGGCAGTTTACCGCGTTGCTGCGCCGGGACGTTTTGAGAACGTATTATGACAGCCGGCCGCAGCGGACTTTCTTGACCTGCAGCAGCGGCAACGCGGCCCTTTGATATTGAAATCGCCGCCCCCCTGCCCTATTCCCCCAACTGTACCGGCGCGCGACTGGCCGGAAGGGCCTTTCCTTAGGAGTTCGACTTGGACAACGTTCTGATTATCGGCGCGGGCGCAGCGGGATCTGTGGTTGCCAAGAAGTGCGCCATGAACCGCGACGTTTTCAAAAAAATTCACTTGGCCTCGCGCCGCCTGGAGAGCTGCAAGAAAGTCCAGGCCGAGTGCAAGACGCCGATCGATATTTCGCAGGTCGATGCCGACAACGTCGAAGAGACGGTGGCGCTGTTGAAAAAGGTCAAGCCCGACCTCGTCATCAACATGGCGCTGCCCTACCAGGATCTCTCGATCATGGACGCGTGCCTGGAAGCGGGCGTCAACTACATGGACACGGCCAACTATGAGCCGCGCGACGAAGCCAAATTCACCTACAAGTACCAGTGGCCCTACCACGACAAGTTCAAGGCCAAGGGCCTGATGGCGGTGCTCGGCTGCGGCTTCGACCCGGGCGTGACCAACATCTTCTGCGCTTATGCCCAGAACAACCTGTTCGACGAAATCGAAACCATCGACATCGTCGATTGCAACGCCGGCAATCACGGCAAGGCGTTCGCCACCAACTTCAATCCTGAGATCAACCTGCGCGAAGTGACCCAGCGCGGCAAATACTGGAAGAAGGGCGAGTGGATCGATATCGATCCGCTGTCGATCTCGTGCATGATCGACTACCCGGAAGTCGGCGAAGTCAAGTCCTACCTGATCTATCACGAGGAAGAGGAAAGCCTGGTCGAGCACATCAAGGGGTTGAAGCAGATCCGCTTCTGGATGACGTTCTCCGACAACTACATCAAGCACCTCGACGTCTTGCAGAACGTCGGCATGACCCGCATCGATCCCGTCATGTACAAGGGCACACCCGTCATTCCGATGGAATTTCTCAAGTACGTGCTGCCGGAACCCTCGTCGCTGGCCGAGAACTACACCGGCAAGACCTCGATCGGCGTCATCATCAAGGGTGAAAAGGACGGCGACAAGCGCCGCACCATGATCTGGAACGTGTGCGATCACGCCGAGACCAACAAGGAAGTCGGCGCCCAGGCGGTGTCGTATACGACCGGCGTCCCCCCGGTGGTCGGCGCCATGATGATGTTCCGCGGCGACTGGAAAGGCAAAGGCGTGTTCAACGTCGAGCAGCTGCCGCCCGAGCCGTTCCTGGAAGAGCTTGGCAAACAGGGCCTGCCCTGGCACCACAAGGACATCAAGAAGAAGGACCAGAAGGACCTCTTCGACGTCGAGACGTGATGCACCGGGACGCTCTCACTGCGTCCCCTCTCCCCATCGAAGCGCAGACAATGGGGAGAGGGAGCCTCCAATTTCCATGACCGAAGCTGAAATCCTCTCCGTTCGCAACGACCTGACCGGGATCGTCATCTCTGTGGTGTCGGTGAGTTTTGCCATGATCTCGGGCTATCTCGCAGGCTTGTGGCTGTTCTTGAAGGACGCGCCGTTTACGCTCCGCCTGCTCGCCTTCTTCGTGTTGTCGGCGGGTCTCGCCTTCATGGGCGCGATGACGGCCGGCATCAACGAACTGATGCTCGGCACCGAGCGGGCCTGGGTGCAGTTGGCGTCGAACAGCATCGGCATCAAAGGTTTCGGCAGCGAGGCCCCCGATTGGCTCTACGGCTTCACGCTCTACGAGGCGGCATCCGCGCTCGGCGGGCTCTCCTTCCTCACCATCTACGTGGCGCTGTTCTACTTGACCTTCGTCTACCGGTGGCCGCAGTCGAGCGCGCGCGGATGAACCCCACACCGGCGATGGCCGCACTGCTGGTCACGGCAGCTTTGCTGGCCGCCTGTTCGGCCGCAGCTCCGACGTCCGAGTCCGCTGCGGTTTCGGCAGTCAATACCGCGCCCGTCGCATCGCCGCCGCCCGTGCCACAGGCGTCAGCGGCTGCCGCCGATACCGCCACCCGCACTGCGCCCGTGGTGCCTGGCCGTCCCGGCCGCGTCTTCATCTTCGCCGGTGTGGATGAAGACTGCAAACCGATCGCACCGCCAGCGTTGTCGATCACCCGCCCGCCCCAGAACGGCGACATCTCGTTCAAAGAGGGACAGCAGACCGTGCTCGCCGCCACCGCGCGCGGAACCTGCGCGGGCACAAAAGCAAACGGTACCGGCGTCTACTACACCGCCCGCGCCGGCGCGACCGGCACGGATGTGTTCACCATCAGCGCAAAAATGCCGACCGGAGAGACGCTGCAACGCACCTTCAACGTCACGATCGCGCCCTAGCGGCGACGTGCACCTCTAGCCGCTCAGGCCCGGCGATGCCATATAGAGCGACTTGCCTTCTTCCCTGGGGGAGAAGGTGGGCGAAACCCGGATGAGGGGGGTGTCGCTCGCTTCCCACTCCCTCACCCCAATCCTCTCTCCAAGGGGAGAAGGAGCACTGCGAACCCTTCGGCTTCATGTGAATGGAGCCGTTCTTCAGTCCAGATCAGGCGCGATGATCCTCAAACTTCCCAAAGACATTTCGACCCCGGCGTATGTGCTCGACGAGACACTGCTCGCCCGCAATCTGGACACGGCGGCACGCATCAAGCGAGAGACAGGTTGCAAGATCCTACTCGCCACCAAGGCCTTTGCGCTGCCGGCCGCGTTCCCGATGATGCGCGAGGTTCTCGATGGCACGACGGCATCGGGCGAATACGAAGCACGGCTCGGCGCGGAAGAATTCGGCAAGGAAGTTCACGTTTATTCGCCGGCCTATGTGCCCGGCGAGGTCGAGCAATTGACAAAACTTGCCCACCACATCTACTTCAACTCGCCCGAACAGGTTCGCCGCTATCTTCCGCTCGTCAAGAAAGCCAAAGCCAAGATCGGTTTGCGCATCAATCCCGGCTTCTCGTTCGCCGCGCTCGGCGGCAATCTCTATAACCCGTGCGCGCCCTATTCGCGTTTCGGCGCGACCCAAGCGATGCTCGACGACGCCCCGTGGGATGAGATATCCATCCTGCACGCTCACGCGCTGTGCGAATCCGGCGACGCCGGATCGACGGGGCTCATCGCCCACGTCGCCAGGAATTTCGCGCCCTATGTCCGCAATGTCAAAGCCGTGAACTTCGGCGGCGGACACTTCGTCAACAAGCCGGGCTACGACGTCGGCAAATTGATTGCCGCCATCAAGGCGTTTCGCGCCGAGTTCAACGTCGATGTGATCCTGGAGCCCGGCGCAGGTCTCGTGGTCGATACCGGATACCTCGTGGCGCGCGTGCTCGACATCCATCACAACGACAAGGATATCGCCATACTCGATGCCTCGGCCTCGACCCACATGCCGGACGTTCTGGAAGTCCCGTACACGCCTGAGATCCTCGGTGCGGACAAGCCCGGCGTCCTGCCCCACTCCTACGTCCTCGGCGGCAAAACCTGCATGACCGGCGACGTGATCGGCGAGTACTCGTTCAACCACCCGCTGAAAGTTGGCGATACGCTCATTTTCACCGATATGATGCAGTACTCGTTCGTCAAGAACAACACGTTCAACGGCGTGCCGCTGCCCGACCTTGCCGTGCTCGGCCGCGACGGACGCTATAGCGTCATCCGCTCCTACGGCTACGACGAATTCCGCCGCCGGCTCGGATAAGCTTTCCGCCAGCCCGCATCCTTTCCCGTATTGCCGCCCAAGATATCGATCAGGCCCATGAAGACCGACACCCCGCACACCATCCGGCTCAAGGACTACAAGCCGCCCGCCTATCTGATCCCGAAGATCGATCTCGACATCGCGCTTGATGAAACGAAGACGCGCGTCGCCGCGCGCCTGCACGTCAAGCAGAATCCGAAAGGGGACGGCAAAGGCCAACCGCTGCGCCTCGATGGCGAGTGCATGACGCTGGAAAGCCTCGCGCTCAACGGGCGCGCGCTGGCGGCCGCGGATTATAAAGCCGATGAAACGGGCCTGACGATCACGTCCGTTCCAGCCGAGCCATTCACGCTCGACATCGTCACGATCGTCAATCCGCTGGCCAACACGGCGCTCCAGGGGATCTATCTGTCCCGTGGCATCTTCTGCTCGCAATGCGAGGCCGAAGGTTTCCGCCGCATCACCTATTTTCTCGACCGGCCCGATGTTCTGTCGGTCTATTCCGTGCGGCTTGAAGCTCACTTTGCTCTGGCACCGGTTCTGCTTGCCAACGGCAACCCGGTCGAACGCGGCACGATTGACGGTGGCAAGCGTCACTACGCGGTCTGGCGCGATCCCTATCCTAAGCCGTGCTACCTGTTCGCCATCGTCGGCGGCGATCTCTCCTCCATCGCCTCGTCGTTCACGACCATTTCCGGCCGCGAGGTCGATCTCAGGATCTACGTCGAACACGGCAAGGAAGACCGCGCCCACTGGGCGATGGACAGCTTGAAGCGGTCGATGGCCTGGGACGAAAAGCGCTTCGGCCGCGAATACGACCTCGACGTGTTCAACATCGTCGCCGTCTCCGACTTCAACATGGGGGCGATGGAGAACAAGGGCCTCAACATCTTCAACGACCGGCTGATCCTCGCCTCCGCCGAGACGGCGACCGATACGTCGTATGAGGCCATCGAGAGCGTCGTCGCGCATGAATACTTCCACAACTGGACCGGCAACCGCATCACGTGCCGCGACTGGTTCCAGCTATGCTTGAAGGAAGGCCTGACGGTTTATCGCGACCAGGAGTTCTCCAGCGACGAACGCTCGCGAACCGTTCAGCGCATCACCGATGTGCGGCAGTTGAAGGCGCTGCAGTTCCCCGAAGACCAGGGACCTCTGGCGCACGCGGTTAGGCCCGAGAGCTATGTGGAGATCAACAACTTCTATACGCCGACGGTCTATGAAAAAGGCGCCGAGCTGGTCCGCATGATCGAAACGATCCTCGGCCGCGACGCGTTCCGCGCCGGCATGGATCTCTATTTCGAGCGTCACGACGGCGACGCGGCGACGATTGAGGATTTCATCACCTGCTTCGAGGATGCGAGCGGGCGTGACCTCAAACACTTCAAGCTCTGGTACAGTCAGGCCGGCACGCCGGAGCTCGTCTGCAAGTTCTCCTATGACCGCGCCACCAAGACGGCGGAACTTACCGTCCACCAGAGCCTTGCGCCGACACCGGGACAGCCGAAGAAGGATCCGCTGTTCATCCCATTGCGCTTGGGCCTCATCGGCGCCAACGGCAAGGAGATCGCGCTCGATCTGGAGAACGGCGAGGAATTGTCGCCGGGCGTGCTTGCTGTCACCAAGCTCAACGAGACGTTCCGCTTCCGCAACGTCCCGTCAGCGCCGGTGCCGTCGCTGCTGCGCGGATTTTCAGCGCCCGTGAACATCGCCATCGATCTGCCCGACAGCGATTTGTCATTCCTCATCACCCACGACAGCGATCTCTTCAACCGCTGGCAGGCCGCCAACCGGTATGCGACCCGCGCCATTCTTGCGCTGGTGACCGGTGAAACGGCGCCGCCGGCCACCGCCGGCAAGTTTGCAGACGCCATCGCCGGCGCGCTCGCCGATCCCGCGCTCGACGCCGCCTACAAGGCCGAATTGCTGAAGCTGCCGACCCAATCGGATATTGCTCGCGAGAAGGGACGCAACGTCGATCCCGCGGCGATCGATCAGGCGCACCGCCGGTTCGCGGCCGAGGCCGGGGCGGCGCTCGGCAACCACCTGATCGATGCCTACGAGACCTGCGCCAGCAGCGGCGCCTATTCGCCGGATGCCAAGAGCGCCGGCCGCCGAGCATTGCGCAATGCCGCCCTGACGCTGCTCGTCAACCGCGGCGAAGCCGGCGACATCGCGCGGCTTGAACAGCACTATCGCGGCGCCGGCAACATGACGGAGGCGGCGCACGCGCTCTATCTCATTGCCGGTCGCGACATCGGCATTCGCGAAGGCGTACTGCATCACTTCTTCGAGCGCTGGCAGAACGATCATCTGGTGATCGACCAATGGTTCGCCGCGCAAGCCCAATCGCCGCTCGACAGCACGCTCGACCGCGTCAAGGCGCTGACCAGGCATCCGCTGTTCAAGCTCACGGCACCCAACAAGGCCCGGGCCCTGATCGGCGCCTTCGCGATGGCAAACCCTGTGCAATTCAACCGGCCCGATGGCGCGGGTTACGACTTCGTGGCCGATATGGTTCTGGAACTCGACAAGCTCAATCCGCAGGTGGCTGCCCGCATCCTTGGCGCGTTCCGCAGCACCCGCGCGCTCGAAGCCGGCCGCGCCGCGCGCGCCCTCGCCGCCGTCAAGCGTATCGCAGGCACCGCCGGCCTCTCACGCGACGTCGGCGAAATTGCCGGACGCATCGTCGATGCTTGAGCGGCCGGCACGGCAAAAAGGGAGATTAATCGGCGGCGTTAAGAGACGTTTTGAGAACATTGAGTCCGCGCTGCCGCCGCCTGCCAAAATTCGAACGCAATCCAGAAAACCGAAATTATTCTCCCTCGACACCTGAGTCGCAAATCAGCGACAACGATTCTGTGATTCGGAGCGCGTATTTGAGCTTCGCGCGCGGGGGCGCACAGCACACAATTCGGGAAGGGTGACACAGATGGCGTGGACAACGTCCGCCGCTGGCCGGGGAAGTTTTGCCGATCTTCAGATCGCCCGCACGCTAGGACGAACTCCCGTCAATGCCTTCATATCATTGGGAAAAGGTGATATTGCGCGCGGTGCCATGATCGCCTTGGCCGCTATCCTCACAATCACCGCCGCAGCCCTGCCGCTGCTCCCTCGCGATCTGATCGCCACCCTGCTGTTCGTTTCTGGCGCTGCAATTGCGCTGACGATTTCCGGGCGCCCTGCGAGCGGAAGTTCAAACCCGCTCGAAGCTGTCAAGAGCCCAACCGCCGCGCCCATCGAACGCCGCCTGACGCCCGCTCCGACGCTCTTTGCCGAACTCTTCAGCCGCGCCGACACGCCGACGCTGGCAGACCGCGCGGCTCTCGCCCGCTTGACCGCGCAGATGAGCCATGAGCTGAGAACGCCACTCAACGCCGTCCTTGGATTTTCCGAGATCATGGCCAACGAGGTCTGCGGGCCGCTCGGCTCAAGTTGCTACGCCGGTTATGCCCGCGATATCCATGCCAGCGGCCGCACGCTGCTCAAGATTTCCGAGGATGCGCTTGCGATCACCTCGCTTCTGACGGCCGGCGACCGCCGCCACCAGCCGCAGACGAGTTGCCTTGCCGGCATGATCAGCGATGCCCTCGCGTTCCATGCACCCGACCTCGATCGCCGCGGCGTCCGGATCGAACTGCGCGGCAACGCCAGCCACACCATTCTCGCCGAACCGCAGACCGTCCGCCAGCTCATCGTCAATTTGATCGCGGATCGTGTCGCGGACGCCGATGCCGGCAGCCTGCTCATCCTCGACACCCAGGCGTATGGCGAGAGCGTCGATGTCAGCATCGCCTTGCAGTCGCCGTGCGGTCTGCGCAGCCTGCCTCACGCCGGTACGTTCGCGCTGACGCTTGCCCGCACACTTGCCGAACTCTCCGGCAGCCCTCTCGTCGAGACCACGACAGCCTTGGGCGCGCAGAGCCTGAAGCTCAGCTTCGCGACCGCTTTGCAGGACGATTTTTTCGCCAGCGAAGGTCATTGACAGGGCCTGCAGGAACCCTGCCGGCCGGATCAGTTCGGCGGCTCGCCGCCATCGGGACCACCGCGCCACCTGTCACGCCAGCGGTGATGCCCGCCGCGGCGGCGCTCGCGCCACTCCTGCAGCTTTTTGCGTTCTTCCGGAGTGAGCTTCTCGGCCGTGTCGATCAAGGCGTCACTGATGGCGGTCTTGAACTTGGCTTCCGCGGCCAGCAGCTTCGCCGCCGCCTCCTTGACCTTGGTCTTATCGAAAGGCTCTGCCGTCAACACGGTATTGGCGGCGGCCCACGCGTCGCGAATTTCCTGACGCATCGGCTTCACCGCTTCGCGCGCGGCTTCGACGCCGGCACGCACAGCCTGCTGACGCTCGGACGGCAGTTCGCGTACGAAGCCCATCAGCGAGTGATCGCCGCGCGGCCCGCCGAACGGACCACGGCCATGATGATGGCGCCACATGGCGGAGGCCATGCCACCGATAACCAGCAGGTTCAGCGCCAGAGATGCGATCAGCAGCACCTTCAGCCAGCGCGGCCGGCCCGAGGACGAACCCGACACTTCAGTGCTCATAGCAGATCCTCTTCAAAATAGCCGCCGCTGTCGTCGCTCTGCGCAACCTGCTGCGAGGCCGTGCCGGTGTCAAAACCGGCCATGGCCACGAAATCCTCTGCCGCAGTCGAGAACGATGCGGACTGTCCTGCAATGACACCGAGCATGAGAGATGCGGCCAGCGCCGCGCCGGCCCCGCCCCACCGCCGCCACTGGGGCTGACGCGTGTTGACCGGCAGGCGCACGAGCGGAGCCTGATCGATGACGACGCGCGGCGCGCGCTCGACCTCCGACATGATACGGGCAAACAGGTCCTTCTGCCTGTCGATATCGACCGTCGGGGCGCTGTCCAGCAGCCGGTCGAAGGCCGCCGCGTCCGCGATCAGCTTCTGCGCCTCGGCGCTGGCGGCGATGAACTGCGACAGCTCATGACGGCGCTGCACCGGCCAGCGGGTGCGGTCGGCGCCGTAAATCTCGAGCGTCATCTCGAGAAGCTCCCGTTGGGAGCGCGGTGTCGTCGTGTTCGTCATCTCACCAGTCTCCAAGCCAAAGGCTTCATCTCCTCAGGCCCCGTATCAACCATTGTCCCGTTCGATCATCGCACGCCATTCCGATTGCAATGCCGACTTCAACTGACGCCGCGCCCTCGCCAATAGCGATTCAACGGCTTCGTCCGATATTCCCATCACCTGGCCCACTTCGACCTGGCTCATGCCTTCGAAGTGAAACAGCACGAGCGCCTGACGCTGCCGCTCGGGCAGCGCCTTCAGGGCCGCATCGACCCGGGCACGCGTCTCGCTCGCGACCATGCCTTCGAGCTGCCGGGGCGCTTCAGGCACGTCAGGCAACTCGTCCGTCACCGACAGCTTCGCCCGTCCGCGCATGCGATCGATGCACAAATTGGAGGCCACTCGGCGCAACCAAGGACGGACGCCATGCGCACCGATCTCCAACGTGGCGCCGAGGCGCCAGAGCCGGAGAAACGTTTCCTGCGCCACATCCTCGGCTTCGGCGTCGTCATGCAGCATGCGCCGCGCAATGGCGACGACAGAACTCAGATGACGCTCTGTCAAAGTTGCGAAGGCCTTGCGGTCGCCGCGCCCGGCCTTGGCCAACAGATCGGTCTCGTCGGCGGCCATCGCCACCTCCGCAACCCGCCCCTGCTGAACCTCCGGCCTGATCGCTGCCACCTTCAACCCCGGCATTCTTGCCGCCACGCCTCTGCCTCGTGCCGTTGGGACTTTCCCGCCGCGCCTCCCGGGATGCACCGGGAACACGGCCGGGCGAGACCCTGTTCTTATCCCCTAAAACGGACAAACGGCCAATTTCCGTCGCCGGTCAGACGGCTAGCGGACGATATCGTCGAAGGCCTTGTGAACGGTCGATAAAACGGCTCTGAGGCGGGTTTCCAGCGCTTCGAAGCTCTCGGCAGACGCGGCCTTGGCCAGCAGCGCCTTAAGTCCGGCCGGCGCAGTCTTCGGATCGAAGGGGTGGTCGAGGCTCAAGCGCAGGATCTGGGTCAGATCGTGCAGCAGGCGCCCGGCGGCGTGCAGCATTTCGAAAGTTGGGCGGTCCATGGCGCCCTGACTGGCCATCCGCGCGAACGCCGACAGCGTGTTCTGGTCGAGCACGCGCGGCTTCTCCGCCGCGTGAATCAGTTGCAGATACTGGGCGATGAATTCCAGATCGACCAGTCCGCCGCGGACCTGTTTCAATTCCCAGATGTTGTCCGTGCCCTTTTCGGCGGCGATGCGCTCGCGCATGTCGCGCACGTCGGCTGTGATCTTCGCCCGGTCGCGCTTCAACGTCAGCACGTCGTGGATGTCGGCCTCGACGCGGCGGCGCAAAGGCTTGTCTCCGGCAATCACCCGGGCGCGCGTCAGCGCCATGTGCTCCCAGGTCCAGGCCTCGGCCTGCTGGTAGGCTTTGAAGCTCGAGAGCCGCGTTGCGACCGGCCCCTTCTGACCCGACGGCCGCAGCCGCATGTCGACTTCATAGAGTGTGCCCTGCGCGGTCGGCGCGGCAATCGCGTTGATGAGCCGCTGTGTCAGCCGGCCATAGTAGTGGCTCGGCGCCAAGGGCCTGCCGCCGTCGGACTGCTGGGCATCCGGGCCGGCGTCATAGATGAGCATCAGATCGATATCGGAGGATGCCGTCATTTCCCGGCCGCCGAGCTTGCCCATGGCAATGACGGCGCATCCGCCTCCCGGCACGCGGCCATGCTCGGCTTCGAAATCGTGCTGAACTTCACGCAACATGCCATCGACGAGGCGTTCGGCGAGCATGGCATACGCGGCACCGGCATCCTCGGCGCTGATCGCGCCCGACAGAAGCCTCACGCCGACGAGAAACGCCTGTTCGCTGCCGACGATGCGGGCGGTATCGAGTATATCCTGCATCGGATCGCCGCTGGCATGGGCGCGCGCCTGCTCAAACTCGCGCCGCAGCAGCTGGTCGATCTCCTGCTCGTCGGCGTCTCCGGCCAGCACGCGGGGATCGAGCACGGCGTCGAGCAGCCGCCGCCGCCGCGACAGGATGCGGGCAAGCCGCGGTGTCGACCCCATAATGTTGGCGATGAGCCGCATCAGATTGGGATTGGCTTTGAGCAGCGAAAAAAGCTGCACGCCTGCCGGCAGCTCAGCCAGAAACTGATCGAAGCTTGCAATCGCGCCGTCCGGATCGACCGTATCGGCGAGCGCGGTGATGAGTAGCGGCTGCACCTCCGTCAATCGCTCGCGCGCCTGCGGCGACCGCACGGCCGGCGTTCTGCCGTGATGCCATCCGCGCACGAGTGCCAGCACTTGGCTGGGTTGCGAATAGCCAAGCCGCGTCAATTCCTCGACGGTGCGGGGATCGTCCGTCGCACCAGCGAACACCATGTTGCTGCCGGCCGCCGTCAATTCCGGCGCGCTTTCGAACAGACCGGCATAGTGCCTCTCCACCAGCTCCAGCGTGGTACGCACGGCTGAGGAAAATGTTTCCATGTCGCCGTAGCCTGCAAAGCGCGCGAGGCGATCGAGCGCCGGGCCCTCGGGCGGAATTTCGTGTGTCTGTTCGTCGGCCGTCATCTGAATGCGATGTTCGAGACGGCGCAGATAGAGATAGGCCTCTACCAGTTCTTCGCGAATTTCAGGTTTCACCCAGCCGCGCGCTTCGAGCGCCTTCAAAGCGTCGAGCGTCGAGCGCACGCGCAGGTCCGGCTGGCGGCCTCCGGCGATCAGCTGCTGGGTCTGGGCGAAGAACTCAATCTCGCGAATGCCGCCCCGGCCGAGCTTCACATTCTGTCCCGGCACGTTGATGCCGCCGATGCCCTTGTGCGCATGGATCTGGCGCTTCATGGCATGGATGTCGGCAATGGCCGCGTAGTCGAGATACTTGCGCCAGATGAAGGGGGCGAGTTCAGCCAGGAATTCGCTGCCTGCGGCGATGTCGCCGGCGCAGGGGCGGGCCTTGATCATGGCCGCGCGTTCCCAGTTCTGCCCAACGGTCTCGTAGTAGCCGTGAGCCGCAACCGTGGTCAGCGCCACCTGGGTCGCGCCCGCATCGGGTCTCAATCGCAAATCGGTGCGGAACACGTAGCCGTCGGCCGTGCGGTCTTCCAGCAGCAGCACCAGATCACGCGTCAGGCGGACGAGAAACGACTGCAGATCGTTGCGGCCTTTGTACTTCGCCTTGTCGCGGTCGTAGAACACGATCAGATCGATATCGCTCGAATAGTTGAGCTCATAGGCTCCGTGCTTTCCCATGGCGAGGACGAAGTAGCCGCTATCGGCTTCGGGCGCGGAGGTGTCGGCCGCCTCCCATTGCCCGCTTTCGGCTGCGAGGCGGAACAGAAATCGCACGCTCTCGGCAACCGCCGCATCCGCCGTTTCCGACAAGACGCGTGTAACGGTCATCACCGGCCAAACACCGGCGCAATCGCAGAGCGCCGTCAACAGCGCCACCTCGTTCTTGTAGATGCGCAGCAGGCGCTTGGCCGACGTGATATCAGCGGCGGCGCGCAGCCCTGATCGCATCTCGTCCGTCGCCTCGGCGAAGCGCGTTTCGGGCACCGAAGTCAAACTGCGATGCAATCGCGCCGGATCGCGCTCACACAGTGCGCGCACGTAGCTCGATCCTTCGAATATTCCGCTCACGAGGTGGGCGACCTTCGGAATCTGCAGGATTGCGGCGAGCTCTGGATCGCTCTGGCGCGCGTGCGCGATCAGCTCGTCCAGATGCCGGTGGCCGTCGTCGCCTGTGCTGCTGACGGGAACCTCGATGATCCTGCTGACGAAGTCTTCTGCCACTCTTCCCCCTGAATCCTTGCCTGCGGCGATATCCGGCGCCTAGTGCCCGACGGTTGCCGGCGCCGCACCGGCGGGGACCATGCGCCCGGCGCTGCTGCGCACCACCCGTTCTGGGAATACCAGAACAACTTTCAGCCCCGGCTCGTTATCTTCCAGCCGCACCTCGCCATGATGGAGCCGGGCGACCGCCGCGACAAGGCTCAAACCCAGCCCCGTGCCGGGCTTGGTCCGGCTTTCTTCGAGCCGCACAAAGCGCTTCAACACGCGTTCGCGATCGGCGCGCGAAATGCCCGGGCCGCGGTCACCCACCGAGATGAGCGCCCCGCCGCCGCTGCGTGCGGCGATGACGGTGATGGCGCTGCCGGGTTGCCCGCCGCGCGAATACTTGACCGCATTGTCGATCAGATTGGCGACAGCCTGGCCGATCAACTGGCGGTTGGCGCTTACATCGATGCCCTTTTCGGCGTCGACCGCGAGGTTGAAGCCTGCTTCCTCCGCGGCCGGCATGTAAAGCTCGGCGACGTCTTCCACCAGCGCCCCCAGATCGAAGTTCTCCAGGCTCTCTTCGAGCGGTCCCGCTTCGAGCCGGGCGATCAGGAGAAGTGCGTTGAACGTCTTGATGAGTTCGTCGGCCTTTTCGATCGTACGCTCCAGGCCTTCGCGATAGGCGTCTTCGCCGCGCGGATCGCGCAAGGCGGCTTCAGCTGAGTTGCGCAGGCGGTTGAGCGGCGTCTTTAGATCGTGGGCGATATTGTCGGAGACTTCGCGCAGTCCGCTCATCAAGCCTTCGATGCGGTCGAGCATGTCGTTGAGATTGGCCGCAAGCCCGTCCAACTCGCCGCCGTCGCCGGTCACCGGAATGCGCTGCTTCAAATCGCCAGCCATGATCGAGCGGCTGGCGGCGGTGATCGTGTCCATGCGTTTGAGGATCAACCGCGACACGGCGAGGCCAGCCAATAGCCCCAGCACCGACAATCCGCCGAAGCCGATCAGGAAGGCGCGGCGCACGCTATCGGCAAACAGCCGCTGCTGCTCGATATCGCGGCCAACGAGCAACACGTGCCCTGATCCCAGATCGACCGGAATGGCGACCGCCAATCGCTTCTTGTCGGTTCCGCTCTGACGCGACTGGTAGGTGAACACGCCGCCTTGCGGACTGTCTGCAAATTCCGGCGGCACGCGGTTGAGATTACCTACGATCTTCGCCCCTGACGCATCGGCGAGGAAGTAGAGCCCCGGTCCCTCAGGCCGGCTCAACGCCGCAAGCGTCTGGATCACGGCATTGGTGGAGACGTTTTGCGCATCGGCCTTGATCAACTGCGCTTCGAGCCTCAATTGCCCGATCACCTGTTCGGTCAAGACCTTGTTGGTCTGCCAGAACAGGATGCTGGCGATCGCCGCCGCCGCAAGAATGAAAGCGATCACGCTCAGCGCCGCCCAGCGGAACGCCGTGGTCGATACGATCTTCGCGATGCGCTCAGACAGGGCCGTCACGGATCGTATATCCTGCGCCGCGCACGGTATGGAGCAGCGGCTTGTCGAAGTTCTTGTCGATCTTGGCCCTGAGCCGGGAAACGTGCACGTCGATGACGTTGGTTTGCGGATCGAAATGATAATCCCAGACGTGCTCGAGCAGCATGGTGCGGGTCACGACCTGACCGGCGTGCTGCATCAGGTATTCCAGCAAGCGGTATTCGCGCGGCTGCAAAAGAATGTTTTCGCCGCCGCGGGTCACGCGGTGAGACAGCCTGTCGAGAACCAGATCCCCGACCGAGATGCGGGTCTGCTGTTCTTCCGGTACGGCGCGGCGGCCCAGCGCCTCGACGCGGGCGAGCAGCTCCGAATAGGCATAGGGTTTGGTGAGATAGTCGTCGCCACCGGCGCGCAGCCCTTTGACGCGATCGTCCACTTCGCCCAATGCCGAAAGAATGAGAGCGGGCGTGCGATTACCCTTGGTGCGCAGCGTCTTGATAACCGACAGGCCGTCGAGCCGCGGCAGCATCCTGTCGACGATCAGAACGTCGTAGGTGCCTTCCTCGGCCAACGCAAGGCCCTGCTCGCCGTCGCCGGCGAGATCGGCCGTGTGACCATTCTCTTTCAGGGATTTCTGCAGAAACTGCGCGGTCTCCCGATCATCCTCGATAACCAGAACCCGCATCGATTGCTCCTGCACTTCCGTTCGCGCCGTCATTGCCTTTCTAGCCGCTGCTCTCCCAAAGGTCGAGGCGGCCCGGTCACTTTGGACCGGGCCGCCCCGTTAGCCTTTACGCCAGTGCCGCTCGGGCACCTCAGCCCTTCTTATCCTTGAGTTGGACCGCCACGAACCGCTTCTGATCCGCCGACTTGATGTGGAGCAGAACGGCCGAACGTTTCAGATCCTGGGCCTTCTTGACGCCGGTGACGACGTCTTCCGGCGAGACGACATCCTGGCCCGAGACGGCGAGGATGATATCGCCAGGCTTCAGACCCTTCTGAGCCGCGTCGGACGCCGGATCGACTTCGGCGATCACGACGCCGCCACCCGCCTTGCCGCCGGCCGAGCGAGCCGGCATCAGCGTGATGCCGAGCTGGCTCAGATCGAGTGACGAGGGCTTTGCTTCGCCCGGCTCGTCCTCGTTGCCGGCCATCGGGTTCGGCGTATTGGGGAAGAGACCGAGCTTGACCTTCACCGTCTGCTCGGCGCTGTTGCGCCAGATCTTGACGTCGACGACGGCGTCGGGCGAAAGCTCGGCGATCTTGCGGGCCAGATCACGGCTGTCGGCGATTTTGTCGGCGTTGACCTGCAGGATCGCATCCTGAGTCTTGAGCCCTGCGGATGCGGCCGGCCCATTCGGCGTCACCTCGTTGACGAGTGCGCCCTTAGGTTCGTTGAGCCCGAGGCTCGCCGCCGTATCTTCATCGATATTCTGGATCTTGACGCCGAGCCAGCCGCGGCTGACCGATCCGCCCGACTTCAACTGCTTGACGACTTCCGCAACCGTCTTGGCCGGCACGGCAAAAGCAATGCCGACGTTGCCGCCCGACGGCGAGAAAATCGCCGTGTTGACGCCCAGCACATCGCCATCGAGGTTAAAGGTCGGACCGCCGGAGTTGCCGCGGTTCACGGCCGCGTCGATCTGCAGGTAGTCGTAGGGGCCGGAGCCGATGTCGCGTGCCAGCGCCGAGACGATGCCCGCCGTCACCGTGCCGCCAAGGCCGAACGGATTGCCTACCGCGAGCGCCCAGTCGCCGACGCGCGCTTCCTTCTCGGAAAGCTTGACGAACGGGAACGACTTGTCGCTTTCGATCTTGAGCAGCGCGATGTCGGTGCGCTGATCGGTGCCGATCAGCTTGGCGCTGTACTTGGTGCCGCCGCCCGGACCATTGTCGTCGAACTGAATCTCGATCTTGCTGGCGCCGTCGACGACGTGATTGTTCGTGACGACGTAACCGTCGGCGGAAACGACGAAGCCGGAGCCCTGGCCCTGCACCGGACGCGGACGGCCGCCGTCGCCCTGGCCGAATTCCTTGGGCAGGTTCTTGAAGAAGTCGTGGAGGGGATGATCCTCGGGAAGATCGGGAATCGAAAAGCCCGGACCTTTGCCCTTGCCGCCCTTTTCGGCGACCTTGGATGCGCCGCCGTCGTTAACGACAGAGACCGAGACCACCGACGGCTTTACCTTGTCGACCAGATCGGCGAACGAAAGGGGCGCGCGGCCCATCGGAGTCTGGATGGTGGCGCCGGCAGTGGCGCCCGCGCCCATTTCAGCGCGCGCGGGCGTCGCCAGATGCCAGGCGGCGAGGCCAGAAACCACCGTCGCAGCGGCAACAGCGGCCACGATTGGCCCGGTTTTTGCTGATCCCGAATGAGCTTTGACAGTGACGTCATTGTGGGCATTCGACGCCCGCGGGGAAAAGTGCATCCCGTTTCCTCCAAGTGTGAAGTCGAGGCGCGACGAGCGCCTTGCTTTGAGGAGGTAACGGAGGGCGGATTACCGCGACATGTCGGTTGTCTTAACTGTTCGTAATGTCGTCCCGCTTCGCAGATCTGGGGCGGCACCGGCCGGACGCTCCGATGATGCCGTTTGCGTATAGTCTGCTTCGCTTTGCATGCCGCGTTCTGGCGGTGGGCCTGCCGGCGGTAACATTACTCGGACACTCCGCGATGAGCCCGGCCCTTGCCGCCCCGAGCACCGCTCCGTCCTTCGGAATGCCGAGGGCGAACGTCAGCCGGGTTGCCGTTTTCGACGCCGACCGGCGCGCGCCGCTCGAAGCGCACCGCAAGCCCCTCGCGGGCTTCATCGGCACTCTCAAGATCGGCCGGGGCGGACCGGTCTGCACGGCCTTCTGCCTCGCACCCGACGTGATCGCTACGGCGAGCCATTGTCTGTTTGGCACGTCGGTGACCAGCGGCCCGCAGCTCAACCATCTGGAATTCTCAACCGCCGCGGACCCTGCCTCCTCATCCCGTCTCGCCGGCAGCGCCATCGGCCTTGAGAGCCACAACATCGTTTCGGGCACGCGCAGGCTCAACATCGCCCCGCCCATCGACGCCGCCAACGACTGGGCCCTAGCTCGTCTGGATCAGCCCGTATGCCGCTCGGGCGGGCTGGCGTTGCATCAGGCGAAAAGCTCAGGTGCCGCGCCGGAGGACGGCGAACTCTACCAGGTCGCCATGCACCGCGATCTGCCGGACACGGAGCTGCGAGCCGACGGACCCTGCCCTATCGTCAAGGACATGCCGGGCGGCCGGGCCGATCTCGTCGCCCGTGACTTCACGGGCCTCGACTCGATCATCTTTCATCGCTGCGACACGGGGCCTGGTTCATCCGGTTCGCCGATGCTTGTTGCAGGCGCACGGGGTTGGGAGGTCGCCGGCATCAATATCGGCACCTACGTCCTCACCCACTCGGTCGTCGAAGCGCGGGCGGGCGAGCCAGAAAACCGCAGCACCGCCATCGCCAACACAGCGATCGCGGCGGCGCACTTCGCCGCTGCTTTCGACACCTTCAAAGCCCGTGACCTCATCACGACAGCTGCGGACATCGCCAGCCTTGCCCGTCAGCTGAAGCGGAGGGGATATTTCCGCCGCTCCATACCACGTCGGATGACGCCGGATCTCAAAAGGGCCATCGAGAGATTTGAGCACGCAGCGGGTCTGCAAAAAACCGGGCGGCCGACGCACAGTCTGCTTGCGGTGCTGAACGGTCGGGCTTCGATGGATACGACGGGCGCCTTGCCCGCGTTCGTGTCGCGGCCGCGCGTGCTGCGCTGGTCTGCGTCGCCTGAAATGAAGCCGCGCTGAGGCCGAGCCCCCTCAGGCGTCGCGCTTCAGGATTGTCTCAAGCTTGGCCTTTTCTTCGGCACTGAGCTCGTCCCTGGCGGCCGTCGCGTTAGGAGCACCCTTGCGAGCGGCGCGCGCCAGCAAGATGCCGCCGATCAGAACCACAACCGGCGTCAACCAGAGGATCAGCGTTGAGCCGCGCATCGGCGGCTTCAGCAGCACGAAATCGCCGTAGCGGGCAACGACGAAATCGAGCACCGCATCGTCGCTGTCACCGGCCTTGATGCGCTCGCGCACCAACAGGCGCAGATCGCGCGCCAGCGGGGCGTGGCTGTCGTCGATCGACTGGTTCTGGCAGACGAGACAGCGAAGCCCGAGGGAAAGTTCCCGGGCGCGCTGCTCCATCGCCGCGTCGGGCAGGATTTCGTCGGGTTCGAAGGCGAATGCGGGCTGGGCGGCAAGCGCGAGCGCAAGACCCAATGTCAGCATCTTGAGCATCGAAAGAATACGCTGCATCGGCCTCACTCCGCGGGGACAGGCGCGGACCGGCGCCGCTTGACCGGAGCGCCGACACGCAGCCGCCGGTCGGATAGCGAGATCGCCCCGCCCAGGAACATGATCACCGCGCCGATCCAGATGAAACGCACCAGCGGATTGAAATAGGTACGCACCGCATAACCGCCGCCCGTCTGGGCATCGCCGATGACGAGATAAAAGTCGCCGCGCCAGGAGGCATGGATGCCGGCTTCGGTGGTCGGTTGCGGCGGCATGTCGTAAACGCGTTTGGAGGGTTGCAGCAGCGTCACCGGCTTGCCGTCGCGCGTCACTTCGAAATCGCCGACCTCTTCGCGGTAGTTGGGTCCGTTGCGCGTCGCCACGCCTTTGAACGTCGCTTCGTATCCGCCGGCGGCGACCTTGTCGCCAGGCTTCATGACCTGCACATGCTCTGTCTGATAGGCGGAAGTGGCGACGATGCCGACGACCATCAAGCCGATGCCGAAATGTCCTAGCGTGGTGCCGTAGCTCGACCGCGGCAAGCCCTTCGCGCGGCGCCAGACTTCGGCGAGCGGCACTTCGCCGAATTTTGTTCGCCAAGCCAATTCGGCGATGGCGCCCATCATGACGAACACGCCAATGGCGATGCCAATCGGCGCGAATACCGGCCCGCGCACGCCCCAGGCATAGATGCCGATAAAGACGGCGATCGCCGCAACCGCCGCCGCCAGCAGTCGCTGCGACGCCGCCAGAACATCGCCACGCTTCCAGGCGAGCAGCGGGCCAAACGGCATTGCAAGCAGCAGCGGCACCATCAACGGCCCGAAAGTCATGTTGAAATAGGGCGGCCCGACCGAGATCTTCTCGCCCGTCACCGCTTCGAGCGCCATCGGGTAGAGCGTTCCGACCAGCACCGTCGCCGTCGCCGTTACCAGCAAGACGTTGTTGAGAACGAGCGAACCTTCGCGGCTCAAGGGCTGGAACATGCCGCCGGCGCGCAGATCCTTGGAGCGCAGCGCGAACAACGCCAGACCGCCGCCCGTGAACAGCACCAGAATGGCGAGAATGAACACGCCGCGCGCAGGGTCGACGGCGAATGAGTGCACCGATGTCAAAACGCCCGAGCGGACGATGAATGCGCCCATGAGCGACAGTGAGAAAGTGAGGATGGCGAGCAGTACAGTCCACACCTTCAAAGCTTCGCGCTTTTCCATGACGAGAGCGGAATGGAGAAGCGCAGTGCCGGCAAGCCACGGCATGAAGGAGGCATTCTCGACAGGGTCCCAGAACCACCAGCCGCCCCAGCCCAGTTCGTAGTAGGCCCACCAGGAGCCCATGGCGATGCCGATGGTCAGGAATATCCAGGCCGCGAGCGTCCATGGCCTCACCCAGCGCGCCCAGGCCGCATCGATGCGGCCTTCGATCAACGCGGCAATCGCGAACGAGAAGGCGATCGAAAACCCGACATAGCCGACGTAGAGGAACGGGGGATGAAACGCCAGAGCGGGATCCTGCAGGATCGGGTTCAGGCCGCGGCCGTCTGCGGGCGCCGGATCAAGTCTCAGGAACGGATCGGATGTCGTGACGATGAAGAGCAGAAAAGCGACGGAAATCGCCGACTGGACCGAAAGCACGTTGGCCTTCAGCGTCGCCGGCAGATTGGAGCCGAACCAGGCGACCGCCGCGCCGAACAGAGCCAGGATCAGCACCCACAGCAACATCGATCCTTCGTGGTTCCCCCACACGCCGGAAATTTTGTAGATCATCGGCTTGGTCGAATGCGAGTTGGAGGCGACGTTCACGACCGAGAAGTCGGAAACCACGTAGGCGACGGTCAGCGCCAGAAACGAAATCGCCAGCAGGAACAGCTGGGAGACGGCGGCCGGCTCCGCAACGCGCATCAACCGCGCATCGCCGAACTGCGCACCCAGCGCCGGTATGATCATTTGCACGATCGCGACCAGCAGAGCCAATATCAGCGCGAAATGTCCAAACTCGACGATCATCGGCGTTTGCCTTGGTTGGGTTTACTGAGTTTAAGGTGATTTCGGTGCGTCTGTTGGGTGCGCGCTCGTGCCAAGCTTGACGCCACGGGCTTCCAGCGACTTGGCGACTTCGGGCGGCATGTAGGTCGCGTCGTGCTTGGCGAGAACGCTATCGGCGGTGAAGGTACCGCTGGCGTCGAGCTTGCCTTCGGCGACGACACCTTGCCCCTCGCGGAACAGATCGGGCAGTACGCCGGTATACGAGACCGGAATGTCCTTCAGTGTGTCGGTGACCTTGAACGTCACGGCCGTGCCCTGGCCGCGCACCACCGATCCGTCTGCGACGAGACCGCCGAGGCGGATGCGTTGTCCGGCTGGCACGCCCTTTTCGGCAATGTCGCTCGGCGTGTGGAAAAACACCACGCTATCCCTGAGCGCGAACATCACCATGATCGCCGCCAGCGACAGCACCAGCACACCCGAACCGATCAAGACCCCGCGCTTCTGCTTCCGTGTCATGTTCGCCCTTCTGTTCGCGGCCTTTAAGAGCCCAGACCCAATTCCTTGGCGAGGCCATCCAAGGCCGAAATGGCCTTTTGGTCGGCGGAGAGAGACTTGCGTGCAGTCGCGAGCGCCGCCGTCGCATCGCCATCGCGGCCGAGCACCTTGTAGGCGCGCACGAGCTTCAGCCACCCTTCGAGGTCGGTCGTTTCCGTTTTCAGACGCTCAGCAAGCTTTTCGACCATCTGGTTGACGAACTGTTCCCGCTCCTCGGGCGCCATGGCTCCCACGGCGGCAGCGCCGGGACCCGCTGGACCATCGCCTTCGCCCACCTGCGGCGGGGCCGGCGCGGGGCGCTGATCCGGCGTGTCCGCCGGCGCACGGTCTTCGAGCATCGCAAGACGGTCTTCGAGCGGCTTCTTCCAGGCAGATGCGAGAGTAGCATCGGCAATGAGCGACTTGTAATCGGCGATCGCACCGGCACGGTCGCCGTCCTGCTCCTTTGCGAGCGCCAGCCAGATGACCGGCTCCTTGCGCGCCGGTTCCAGTTCCAGAGCCCGCGTCAGCGCCTTGCGCGCGTCGGCCGGCACAACGCCGTTTTCAGCCCGTATGCGCGCATCGGCAAAACGCTGCAGGCGAGCGGCCGTTTCTCCCAGAATCCGGTTGGCGTTGGAAAACGCCGTCGCGGCCTCCGCGAACCGGCTCTGCGAATAATAGACCGGCGCAATCACGTCCCAGCCCTTCCCATCGTCGGGATGTGCACGCAATTGCTGCTCGACCTTGGCGATGAGATCGGCCACCTCGGCGTTCTGAACCGGCGCATTGAGCCGGGCGTTCAGCGGTTGCCCCGGCATTCCAGGCGCGCCGTAAAGCAAGTAGAGGCCGAGGCTCAGGACCGGCAGGGCGACCGAGATTGCGCCGTACAGAATTTTTGGGGAGAAATAGGTTGCCGATGCCTCGGCCACAGCCCGTTGGTCTCCTTCGGCCGCGCGCAGCAACCGGCGGCTCACCTCGGCCTTTGCCGATTGAGCTTCCTCGGCAGTCAGCGCGCCGCGGTCGACATCGCGGTCAATTTCGGCGAGCTGATCCTTGTAGACTGCCAAGTCTGCGGCAGTGCGGTTCGCAATCGTCTCGGCATCGCGTGTCAATGGCCGCGTCACAATGTATGTGACGAGCGCTGCCAGTAGTGCCGCCGCGATCCAGAACGCCATTCGCCCGATCCTCAAGAGCTTCGCGATGGCAATAGGATCGAGCAAGCCGCCGCGCAAGGACCGGACCCGGCTAAAGGATCATCTGTCGCGGCCGCACTTAAGAATATTTCGGGCCGCTGCGCGGCAATGCCGGCTTCAGCCGACGTTCTGCCACGTGCCGTCCGGATTGCGGCAGGCGGTGCCGCGCATCTGCTGCGGACGTCCATCCATATAAATGGTGTGCGTGTAGTCACGGCAATCCTCGGCACCACGCTTATACGGCTTACTGGGCACGACTTCACCATACCGGCCGTTATCGGGGTTGCGCCACTGGCGCGGTGCGCCCGACTGGCCGCGCTCAAGCGCTTCGAACTCGGCTTCCTGGGCCAACTGGCGATCCCGCTCGTCAAGGCTGCTGCCAATCGAACTGCCGAGGATGCCGCCGATCAGCGCACCAGCGACGGTCGCGCCCATCTTGCCGCCCTTGCCCTTGCCGAGCGAATTGCCGATGAGGCCGCCGGCGACGCCGCCCAATACCAAACCCTGATCGGCCTTGTTCACGCCGCCGGGATTGTTGCTGCAGGCCGCGATGCCCAGGCACAGCGGCAGCACAACTGCTGAGCGCAACACGCGCATGACTTACCTCGTTCGCTTGAAAGCCCCGTTTGACGCCGCTCGTCAGGCGCCCCCTTCTCGCGTCGCTAACCAAATACTGCCTGTCTGACAAGGCACAAAGGCAGCGCGATTCGGGCAAATATGCGGCCCGTCCCCGGATATTTGGTCTCTCCGCGGCGAGGTTCTGCTCACGCAGCCGGGAGATCGAGGCCGGCGCGCAGGCCGCCGAGTGGCGACGGCTCCAGCTTTATTGCGCCGCGATAAGACGTTGCAAGATCGCTGACAATCGACAGTCCAAGGCCGGAGCCCGGCTTTGACTCGTCAAGCCGCATCCCGCGCTTGCCGATCTTGGTCCGCTGCTCGGCCGTCAGCCCCGGACCGTCGTCATCGACGGTGACAATGAGCCGCCGCATCCGCGACGTCTGATCCGGCGTTTCGAGCGCAATCTTGAGGTCGACGCGCTTGCGGCCCCACTTGCAGGCGTTGTCGAGCAGGTTGCCGATCATCTCCTCCAGATCCTGCTTCTCGCCCTGGAACTTGGCGCCCGGCGCGACCTGCAGGTTGATGGCGACGCCCTTGTCGCGGTTGATCCGCTCGAGTGCGCGTACCAGTGGCTCCACGGTCTGCTCGACAGGTGTGACGCGGCCGAGTGCACCGGCACGCGCCGCCATCCGCGCCCGGTCGAGATAATGACCGACCTGATCCCGCATGATCTGCGCCTGTTCGGTCACCTTGGCGGCGAACGAACTCTTGTCCTCGCGCGCTTCGTTGGTGATGACCGCAAGCGGCGTTTTCAACGCGTGCGCCAGATTGCCGACCTGCGTGCGGGCGCGATCGACGATGTCCTGATTGGATTGAATGAGGGCGTTGAGCTCGGCCTGCATCGGCTCGATCTCGGCCGGCAGCCGGCCTGCGAGCTTGGTCGCCTCGCCTGAGCGGACCGCCGCGAGTCCCCGCTCGATCCGCCGCAGCGGCAGCAGTCCGAACCGCACTTGGAGCAAGGTCAGCGCCACGAGGCCGAGTCCGGCCAGAGACAAGGCAATCGACAGCCGGTTGCGGAATCGCGAGACGGTCTCATCCAGCCAATCCTGGGGACCGGCCACCATCACCGAATACTTCGTCTTGGCTGGATCGTGCCCCGGACTATCGATGACTTCGAGGATGCGGATGGTCTCGCCCGCGGGACCGGGCTTGTTCATCCAGCGCGTGCCGGTGTCGTCGGTGGGAAATTTGAGATCGTAGGGCGAGAGCAATTCGCCGGTAGCGAGCGAGGGCGAGACGAGCGTGCGTCCCGGCGCCTTGTCGATCGGTCTGATCTGCCAATACCAGCCCGAGTTCGGCACCTCGAACAACGGCTCATAGAGGTTCTGCGGCAGGATCGGCTCGTCGCCGCTGGTATTCATGCTGTCGACGGCAAGCGCGGTCAGCAGCTTTTTCAACTGCGCGTCGAAGGAGACCTGCACGTCCTCACGATACAACGAATAAATGAGATAGCCCGCCAGCGGCAGGACGATCAGCGTCCACGCCAGCGACGTCGCAAACAACCGGAATGCGAGTGAGTTAAACCTCATCTTCGCCGTTGCTCATGCGATAGCCGAGGCCGCGCACGGTCTGGATGACATCACCGGGGATCTTCTTGCGCAACCGGCCAATGAACACTTCGATCGTATTCGAGTCCCGGTCGAAGTCCTGATCGTAGAGATGCTCGACCAGTTCGGTGCGCGAGACCACGCGGCCGTTGTGATGCATGAGGTAAGCGAGCAGGCGGAACTCGTGCGAGGTCAGCTTGATCTGCTGACCGTTACAGGTCACGCGCGCCGATTTGGTATCGAGGCGCACAGGTCCGCATTCGATCTCGGCCTTGGCGTGGCCGGAGGCGCGGCGCACCTGGGCACGGACGCGGGCGAGCAGTTCTTCCATGTGGAAGGGCTTGGCGATGTAGTCGTCGGCGCCGGCATCCATGCCGGATACCTTGTCGCTCCATCGGTCGCGCGCGGTCAGGATGATGACCGGCATGTTGCGCTCCGAGCGCCGCCACTGCTCGAGGATCGAGATGCCGTCCATCTTCGGCAGGCCGATGTCGAGGATCACGACATCGTAAGGCTCGGTATCGCCGAGGAAGTACCCCTCTTCGCCATCGAGCGCGGTATCGACCGCATAGCCCGCATCGCTGAGCGCCGTCACCAGCTGACGGTTCAGATCTTTGTCATCTTCAACAACGAGTGCGCGCACGGGGCCTGCCTGATTTTGCCTAATCTGGCAGGACTATAGCGGGACTTGCGGCGGAATTTCTACCGCTTCGTCGCCGCCAGTGACGCGCTATCCGCACCCATGACCACCGTTTTCAAGGCGCCCTTGCTGTCGCGGACCACGACTTTATAGATGTAGTCGTCGCCGTCCTTGCACAGAGTTGTCTTGACAATCTGACCGCCAAGTTGACCGGCCGCTTCCTTGGTCAACTGATCGACCGTCATCAGCTTGAATTGCCTGATGATCTGCGATGCGGCGCCCCAGTCGGCATAGCATGCCTCGACCGCCGCCGCCCCGGTCGCAAACCCGGTCAGCGCAGCGGTTGCGCCGAGCGCTGCGAATGGCAGCCGATTGGATTTCAAATGCATGCGACAGCATCCGGTCGGGCGCCGGCGCCGGAACCGACGCGGCGCCACTTCAGCCCAGAGCCCACGTCATTAACCTTGGTGGTGTGAACCCGGGATGAATGGTCCGATACTCGTCCCGGCAGGCCTCTCCTGCAAGGCCCCGCGCTTGGAAATCACGCGCCAGATCTCAGCGGGTCCACACGATGCCCTGCTTGGCCTTGGATCGCCCATAGATCGTGAGCAGCGTGCCGAGCAGACCGGTCACCGCCTGCACAGCCGAGATCGTCTGTTCGCCAGCCTGGCGGACGCTATCGCCCGGCAGATCAATTCCGATGACGGGACCCAAGGCGGGCAGCACGGTCGCCGCTGCGGTGATGAGAGCGCCCCAGATGGTCTTTGATTGCGCCCAGCTCTTTGGGGCGCTGTCGTTGGCTCCGGTCATGGCAAGTGGTCCTTTCGGTGTTGCAGTTTGAGAGTTTGGCAGCGCCGGCATCTCCGCCGCTGTCGCGCGCGTGGCGGCCACGCGATTGAGCCAGCCTTTGCCGAAGCGCCAAAACGTCGGCAGCGCGCGATAGCGCTCGCGCCGCAGCTGCGCGTAGCGGTCGACGGCATCCATCGGCGCGAGCTTGCCGAGCGCGCTGAGCGTTTCGGGGCCGATGTCGCCATCGACCGTGACGGCCGCCACCTGCTGCAGCATGCGGATGGCGCCGCCCACGCCGTGATTGACGGCGGCGTCGAAGTGCATGAGGGCCAGCGGCGGCGACAGCTCTGCGCACCGCGCCGGCCGCCAATACCGGTCGCGATAGATAGCTTCGACGGCGGAATCGGAAATCTGCTTCAGTTCATCGATGAGGCTTGCGCGATTGTGCGCGGTCACGCTGACGCCTTTGGAGCGCGCGAAGTCCTCCAGCGTAATGCCGCGATTGGTTGGCCCGCCGGGATCGTACGGATCATCCCCAAAGCCGCCCTCCATCTTCAACACGTGGACGAGCGCCACCTTGAAGATATCGCTCTCGATCGGCGCCGCCGGAGCCGATGACGCCGGCCAGCGATAGCCGAGAAGCCTTGACGCTTCGAAAGCGCCGACGGTCACCCCATCACTTTGATTGCCGCCGAGAAGAAAGATCCGGCCACCCGCTTCACCCAGATAGAACCCGACGTGCCCGGCCGCGGGATCGCTGCCGCGCGTCAGCACGGCAATCGCGCCAAGCTTTGGTGTTTCAAGCCGCGCGCCCCATGCAAGGTATGAGCGCGCCATCAGCGAGCCGCTGGGCTTCACTCCAGCGCGCTTGAGCATCGCACCGGCGAACGCGGCGCACCACGCCACCTCGTCGCTCCTGATCGTGGCGTGTCCGGCATCGCGAAAATAGCTGAGCACCGCACTGGTGCTTGCGCCACCCGCCGTTTCACGCACGCCGAATTCGGCCCAAGCGAGCCTGAGCCATTGCGGCTGCTCCATGGAAAGCCTCGATAATCGAATTTCTGGACTAGAGCGTTGCCGCGCGCATCGCGCCCCGGCCGAAGGTGGCGCCCAACTGATAGACGCGCACCGCAATCGATGATTGCGTGCTGCCGAAATCGGCGATCTGCTGCGCGGCTGTGTAGGTCACGCCTGGCGTCGCCGCCGTCAGCGTCCGCTTGACGGTTGCACCCGCCATCACGTCGACTTCGTAGAGTTCGGCATCTTCTGAGAGTGGCACTTCGGCCGCGTCCCAGCTGTCGCCGCCGATCCGCGTCCGCCGCTTCCAACTGAGCTGCAGATCGCCAACGCCATTGCGCACGCCCGCGAGGTGCGCTGGTGACAACGGTCTCAGTCCAACGCCTTTGAAAGCATGCTGCGTCACGGCATATGACGCATCCCCAATGTTGCGATTGGCAGCGCCATATCGCCAGTTGAACGGCAGATGGAGGGTGCTGAGGGTCATCGGCACGCGCACCACGGCCGCGTCGAGCAGCACGAAGGTTGCGCCAGCTCCCGTTGTTGCCGCCATCGCCGCCTCGGTGCCGAACTGGCCGCGCAGCAACTGCGAAATTTCGTAGGTCGAGACATCGGCCAGCGCCGCTGTTGCGAACTGGATCACTTCCCATTCGCCCGATGCTGACTTTATCGCCGCCAGGTTGGTGCCAGACAGCAGTGAGATGCGGTCCGTCGAACTGAGCGCACCGCTCGAAAGCCTGATGCGGATTTTCGCCTTCCAGTCGATCCGTCCTTCCGGCCCCGGCGGCAAGGCATCGAGGGTCACTCCGAAAGTCGCGGGCGCATCGATGAGCGCTTTCAGCTGATATCCAGCCGTCTGCGGTGACGCATAGACGGCGACCGCACCCGGCCACGGCTTCTGCACCGCCGCGACGTAGCCGCTTTCCTGTGGCTCCGCGCCTGTGACCAACGGCAGATCGAGGAATGCGGCGGCGGGCTGGCCGATCTGAACCGGCGTAGACGGCGGCTTCGGGCGCGCCGGTACGCCAACGCGGCCATAGACATCGAGATCGGCGCCGCGCGCCTCGATCTCGCGCGTGCCGTGTTCCGAAACTTCCGTCACGCGCAGGGTCTGGGTGCGGCCGGCCTTGCTGTAGGTGACGAGATCGCCGGGCTCCAATCCAAGCGCCGATGGCGGCAGCGCGAAGCTTGCCCGTTCACGCGCCACCCACGTCTCGAACAACCAGGTTTCCGCGATCCCGCTGGCAATGCCTTCATCGAGCATGATCGGCAGATCGGCCTGGGCCACACGGCCGCTGGCGCCTGTCAGTCGGCGCGCTTCCGATACGGCCTGGCGGTAGTCGTCGCTAGCGGTAATGTAGCGGACTTTCGCGGAGGCCGGCAGCTCGGTTTCCTGGCCGCGCGTCAGCGACATCAGCGCCGCGCCCGGCCGCGTCTCGACGAGATCATCCGCACCGAGCGACCGCACTATCGCATCCTGACCGCGATGGCGGAAAGCGATGCGCCCACCGCTCTCGATGCTGTCGAAGAAGTAAGCGAGTTCGAGCGGCTGCAGCGCATCGCGGACCGACATGATGCGGTCGATCACGTATCCCGGCACGCTTCCGTTCAACGCTCCGGTCTCGTGATCGGCGAATTGGTGATCGTTCAGGATCGCAGCCACGGTTTCAGACAGCGGCGCGGTGCCGAGCCGCCCATTCACCCAATGGCCGAGCTGCCAGTTGTCGCCATCGCCCCACACGTCCGTTGCATTGGGAAATTCCGGATAGGGGCGCGCGTCCCAGCAATAGACGTGAATATGGTCGAGGGCGACCATCCGCTCGCCGGTCACGCTCGAAACCGGATTGGCGCCGGAGACATAGCCCGGCTTGGTCCAGTCGAAAGCATGGATGAACGCGGACAGGAAGCGGCGCTGCATCAGATCGTCGCGCACCCCCGTCGAAAAATACGGCAGCGCGTTCTCGATGCTCTTGGGATCGACGAAGACGTTGGGCTGGTTGGCGCCCTTGTCGACAGCAGGGCAGCCGATCTCCATCAGCCAGAACGGTTTCGACTGCGGCACCCATTGGGTGGGCGTCGCGCTTTCGACGCCGCCGGGACGATTGTAGTGCTGGTTCAACCACCAGTTCTTGATGTCCTTGTAACGGAACACCCACGGCTTGCCCGCGCCATCGGTAATTGGCGTGCGCGTCTGGCTCGCGCGCGCCGCATCGGATGCATAGTACCAGTCGTAGCCTTCGCCGCCCTGGACGTTCGATTTCAGATACGAAAGATCGTAGACCGAGCGCGTTCCGGCGAGATAGTCGAGATGGCCGCGGCCGTCGCGCCAGTCGGCCAGTGGCCAATAGATGTCGATGCCAATGGCGTCGATGTTGGGCGATGCCCACAGCGGATCAAGATGGAAATAGACGTCGCCCGTGCCGTCGCCAGGCTGGTAGCCGAAATACTCCGACCAGTCGGCGGCGTAGAGAACCTTGACCGAAGGCCCTAGGATCGATTTGACATCGCTCGCCAGCGCGACGAGCGCGGTCACGAATGGAAACGTATTGGCGTTGCTGCGCACACGCGATAGCCCGCGCAATTCGGTGCCGATGACGAACGCCTCCACGCCGCCCGCCGCCTTGGCGAGATACGCCTGATGCAGCACCATGCGCCGGTACGTCCATTCCGCCGGGCCTGAATAGACGACCTCATCACCCGACAAGGCATAGTGCGCCGGCAGTGCCGTGCCGACGAAAGATGAAATTTGCGGCGCCGCGGCTGCCGTCTTATCGACGGTTCCCGGCTGACCCGCAGCGGGATGACAGGTGATACGCCCGCGCCAGGGATAGGCCGGCTGGCTCGATCCGCCGTAGGGGTTCGGCAAAGCATTGTCCGCCGGCACGTCCATCAGGACGAACGGCGTCAGCGTCACTTTCAGCCCGCGCGCGTTCATATCGCGGATCGCGGCGATCACCGTCTGGTCCGACGGCGTTCCGCCATACGCGGCCCTTCCGTCGATCTGGCTCACCTTATAGGCATCGGCGCGTTGAACGCCCGCCACCTGCCAGGAAATCGGCGCCGTGGTTTTGCCGAGCTGTTCAACGCCCGGCTTGATCTGGCAACTGCCGGCCCTGAGATCGGTCCCGAACCAGCTCACCACCAGCGACACCTGCTTGGCATTGGGCAGGTCGACCTGCATCTGGTCTAGCGCCGCATCCCAGTCGGTTGCAGCTTGCAGAGTGTGGACGTTTTCCGCTTCCGCCACGCCTTCCGCCAGCACGCGGCGCACCGGCTCCGTGGCGTAGACGAATTCGCCGGATCCGGGAATGAGGACGACGCCCTTGATGTCGGCGTCGCCAGCTTCGACGTTGCGGAACACTTCGATCGAAAGTTGCGGAACCCGATTGCCGAAATCGGCAAGCGCCATCCGCTCGAACACGATATAGGCCACGCCGCGATAGGCCGGTGCGTTGCCGGCCCCCTCCTTCGCGGCAATCAAACTGTCCACAGCTTGCGTGGCGCTGCCCTTGTAGAGCCGCCACGTGTAGAGCGACGCGTCGATCTCGCGGCCGTCGGCCCACATGCGGCCGACGCGGCTGATCTCGCCTTCGCAAAGGGCGAGGGCAAAGTTTGCATAGTAGTTGTATTGCGTCGACGTGGTGCGTGCCCCGCCGCCGCCGAGTCCACCCTTGCCGCCCCCGGTCGATTCCGGCGTGGTGATGATCTCTTCCTCGAAGTCGGTCGCCCAGATGATCTGCCCGCCGAGACGTGCGCGGCCATAAAGCCTCGGGATCGGTGCGCCCTCGGTTGACGCTGTGACGTGCAGATCGCTGAGCCGCGGTCCTTCGACCGTGCGGTTCTGCCCGCTCGATCCGAACAGCGCGTTATCGACATACGATCCCGCCAATGCGCCGATCTGCGAGCCGATTGCGGCACCCGTCATGGTCGCGCCCAGCAGCGTGAAGCCTGCGGGCATGACGGCGCTGCCGATGGCCGACCCCACGGCCGCGAGCGCAAGCGTTGCCATGATCCTCAACTCCTGACATTCAATTTGGCGCTACTCAGTGGCCGGAAACCGGAAGGCTCCGGCGATGCGTCGCCGCCACCACGAGGTCAGCGCCACTTCCGACACCGGCCCGCCTTCCATGGCGTGTATCATCGTCGCCTGCGAGGCGAGTACGGCCGCATGCTTGGCAACGGTTGCCGGACGCAGCCTGAAGACGATCACATCGCCTGCCGCTATTTGGGCGCGATCGATGGCGATCAGATGCCGCGCCGCGCCTTGCAGCATGGTCTCGACACCGCTCGCCTCGGCCCAATCCCGCGAATAGTTGGCGATGGCGCCGACGTCGTGGCCGTAGAGGTCGCGATAGATGCCGCGCACGAGACCCAGGCAATCGCAGCCGGTGCCCTTGAGGCTTGCCTGATGATGATAGGGCGTGCCGATCCACCCGCGCGCCAGTTCGACGATGCGGCGGCGCTGATCCTCAAACTCGGGCATCACGATTTCCGCGCTACCTTGGTGACGAAATCATTGCCCGGCATCGACGGAAAGCCGCGGAAGTTGACGGCGTTGGCGAACTTCGCTCTGCAGGTCGCAATGCTTTTGTCGCATCCGGCCGTCACGGTGAAGGTGCTGCCGGCAACGGGCGGGCCTTCCGGCTCGGCCCAGAGTTCGATCGTTTCGACGCCGCCGATCTTGGCATGCCATTTGACTTCGATCTTCTGCCCCGACGCCGGACCGGACGTGAACGTCAGCAGTCCGCGCGTAAAAAAGTCATGCGCGAATGACGTGAGGCCGTTCACCGTATAGCGCCGCGGGCTCGTCACGCTGGCGATGCTGCCGGTCGCGCGAAAGGCTGGCGACGACAGGTTAACGCCGCATCGCCCGTCGCCGGCATCGGCATCACACGTGTATTGATAGAGCCGACCCTTGGGTTGTTGCAGGTAGTGCGCGAGGCCGCGCACCTCGGCGATGAACTGAATGCCGTCGCGGCGCACCTCGCCAAGACTTCCGGTGCGCATCAAGATTCGCTGCGCCGGGTCTTGCCAGTTGACGCGGAAGATTTCCACTCCGGCATCGTCGTAGCGACCCGCCGACAAATCCGCATCCGTCAAAGCCGCAGACGTCAGTGCGCCCGACACTTCGAGATTGTCGACAGAAAGGCCGACGCCGTCCTTTATGTCGCTCGCGGTGAACCCTGCCGCCGCTTCGAATGTCGTTCCGTCGAAGGTCAGGTCGCGATCATGATCGGTGAAGCCGAACGTCACGCCGTCACGCCGCTTCAACCGCCAGCACCAGCACAGCGTCGTAGCGCCGCCGTCCAGATGCGCCTGCAGAGCCGGATCGATCGCCTTCATAGCCGCACCTCGACCACGGGAATGCTCGGTATGGCGCCGTGCTGAAAGCCAGACAGATTGATCTCGAGCTTGTCGGTGTCGAAGCGCACCGGAACGTCGAATTCGAAGCCTGCGGTCACGCTCGCACCCGCCGCCGGGATCGATCCGGCCAGAAATGTCACCACGCCGGTTGCCGTGTTGACGGCGAAATGCGTGCCCGCCGTCTTCTCGACACCGGCGACCGCGACCTTCACCGTTCCCGCCACGGGCTTGGTGATCGTCCGCTGCCAGGGCGCATGTGCGCCGCCATAGGTCTTTGCCAACTGGAACCTGGCGAGCGCGCCCGTCCCCGTGCCGATCACGCAATCGAGCGGCGCGGGCGTGCCCGCCGGCACACACGATTTCCAATCGCTGTGATCGCGCCATCGAAAGCCGTAGAGGCGTCCACGGCGTTCTTCGAAGAACGCGATCACAGCATGAAGATCGTCGACAGACTTGACGCCATATCCGGCGTTGAAGCTGCGACGGCTATCGGCCCACCGGCTGTTGCGCTCCTCATGACCGGAGCCCAGAACGACCACGTCGGTGCGCCGCTCCGGCCCGCCGGACGCGCCGCGCGAAATTGCGGTGGGAAAACGAACTTCGTGAAAACTCATGTGCGATGCCTTCTCGCCACGGACCTCATCTCATCGCGCGCCCGTCAGAGATTTCTCTGCCCCAGCGCCGCCGCGCGGGCGATCATCGCAGCCACCTGGCCTTCGGAGCGGCGGAAACTCTCAACGTCGCTCGCCGCAATATTTATGGTGATCGGCGGCGCACCGCCGCCGCGCGCCGCGACGCCCAGTCGGCCGTCAGGTCCGCGCATGAGCGGCATGATCGCTTCCGCGCCGGCCTCGCCGGCAATGCCCATCCGGCCGCCCGAGAGGGGGAACGCGATCGGACTTGAGATCACGCCGCCCTGGGCAAATGGCACGACGGAACCGTTCTGAAACGCGGCGCCGGACTTGAAGCCGAAGCCTTTCAGCGCCGTGCCGACGAACGACCCGATGCTGTTCTGCAGCGGCGCGAACGCCGCCTTCAGCACGATCTGCGACATGCTGAGCGCCAGCGACTTCAACACGTCGCCGAGGCCCTTGCCGCGAAAGGCGAGCGCCTCGAATGCACCTGTCAGCGAGCGGCCGAAGCGCATGCCGGCCTTCTCGGCCTCACTCAAATTCGACGTGATGCGCGCCGTGTTGGCCGACAGTTCGATCATGCGGCCGTTAACGTCGCTGACCGTCGTCTGCCATCCACTGAGCGTCGCCATACCCGGCGCCGCCGGTCCGGAATTATCTGTTTCCGCCATGTTCCGTCATCCTTGATCAGGGAAATTGTTCATCAATGCAGCCAGATCCCCGCGCGATAAAGGTGCTGGCGAACCCGCCACACCGGTCCGCCCGCGCAGAATGCAATCGAGTTCGCGCGGCGTCAGCGCCCAGAAAACCGCAGGCGTCAGTCCGAGCACGCCGAGGCCCAGCTCCATCACGCTTTGCCAGGGAAAGGGCCCCGCGCAGACGCCTCTCCTCCCTCACCCGCCGTTCCGCCGCCAAAGGTCACCGTCAGCAGCCGCGCGACAATGTCGACGAAGCCCGCCGCGCCGCCGTCGGTCTGCATATGCGCCACTTCATCGTCGGTGAGCACGTAGCCTGCTCCGCGCAGTCCCGCGCCGATGACGCGCACGCAGTCCTTGGCAGAGAGCCGTCCGCTCTCGAACCGCGTCGCCAGCGCCATCATGTCTTCGTCGCCGAATGCAGCTTCGAGCTCTGCCAGCGCGCCGAGTGTCAGCACGAGCCTGTGGGCGGCGCCATCGAGCCTTGCTTCGATTTCTCCGCGATGCAGATTGGCCATTTCCGTCCTCGTTCGCTCAGAGTGCGGTGAAGGTCAGTTCGCCGGCGGATTCGAGCGCAAGATCGAACGTCACTTCGCCATCGTGCCGGCCGGAGAATTCAAGCGACGTGATCTGGAATGGCCCCTCCACGGTACCGAAATCGGGAACCACCACCTGCCAGTTGCTGATCGTGCCGGCAAAGACGTAGCTGCGGATCAGTTCGTCCGACGCCTGATCCTTGAAGACGCCGCTGCCAGACACGCGCGAGGTCTTTACCCCCGCACCGGCCAGAAGTTCGCGCCACTGACCCGCGCTTTCCGCGTGGGTCACGTCCACCGTTTCGGCGTTGAACATCATCTGCCGTGTTCTCAGTCCGGCAACAGTCGCAAAGACTCCCGCGCCGGTTGAATCGACCTTCAGCAGAAGGTCCTTGCCTTTTTGTGCTGCCATGAGTTTCGGCTCTCTTTCAGGTTGATGAGCATTTCTTCCCGCCCCCCGCTTGCGGGGAGAGGGGGCGTGAGCGCCATTCGGACCGAAGGTCCGAGAGACCGACCGGGCGACGCCGCGCATGCGGCGCCCCCGCGGAGCCGGCCCGCGCTCTAGGCGCGGAGCAGCCGGCGCGAGCGAATTCAAATGGGCTCCGTCACGGCCCGATAGCGCGAGATGCCGTGGAACGTTTCTCCGTCGCCATCGCGGCGAACGTCGGAAAATTCGTGCCGCAGATTGATCAGCCGGTGACCGTTGAGCGTCATCGCCGCGTCGTGGAGCGCGGCACGCACCGCATCTGTCACCTCGTCGACTTGCTTGCGGCCATGCTCGCGCGACCAGATGTGAAGCGTGATGAGATGTTCGCGGCCGGCGTCGGTTCCCGTCGACCAGTCGCGGTCGGAGGATTGTCCAAAGGTGATATAGGGAAACTCGGCACGCACCGGCACGTCATCGTACATGCGCTCGCCGCCAAGCAGCGCGGTCAGAACGGCATCGGCGGTCAACCGCGCGAAAATCGCCGACTGCAGGGCCCAGGACGCACTGGCCATAACTCAACTCCTAGTCACCGGGGGAATAATCACAGATCGCGTTCTTCGATCGGACAGCGCAGCCAGGTCTTGCGGTCCTCCACATCGATGACGCCGCGGATGTCGAAAACGCGCGTGCCGGAAACGACGCGCATTTCAGGCGTGATGCCGTCGCTATAGCGGATCCACATGTCGTGGGTCGCGCGCCCTGCGACGCGGTCCAGCGTGTAGCTCTCATCCGCCAGTCGCGGCCAGATCGCGGCCCAGACCTCGGCCACGGGTTGCCATGCGACCGTGTAGCCGCCGCCACCGTCGCCGGTGCGCACGGTTTCCTCGATCGTCACGCGGCGGCGCAAATCGCCGATTGTGATGGGGGCTTTCATAGGCGGATTTTCCGGAACGGCTGGATCAGATCGGAGACCGCATCGGGGATGCGCGCGGCGGCCGACCCGATCTCGACCGGATCGCGGTGCTCATACCAATGCGCCGTCAAGAGAAGGATCGCGTGTTTCAAGGGAGCAGGAACGCTCGCACCATCGGCTCCGAAGCCGGCGGTGAAGTCGATTTCGATGCCGCCGGCCTTGATGCCCGGGTCCGGGCGGGCCTCGCCGTTCCAGACGAGCCTCGGCGGCCGCGAAGCGATATCGACGAGATAACTGGTCGATGGCACGTTGATTGTGGCGGCGGTGGAGGCCTTGACGCGCACGCCGGTCACCGCCTGCAACGGCGACATGGGTATGTCGAGCGCGGCACCTGCCGGCCATCTGTCGAGCACGAGCATCCAAGTCTGCGTGATGAGCGCGATGTCGAGCGCCGCCTCGATGTGCAGCCGCGAGGTCAACAGCAGGCTGCCGAGCAATACGTCCTCGGCATTGCTGTCAATGCGCAGGTGCGCCTTCAGGTCGGCGAGCGTCAGCGGCTCTTGGGCAGGACCGCTTGTCAGAACAAGAGCCATCGGCATCACTTTCTTTGAGGGACAAAAAAATGGGGGCTGCCGGAGGAGAAACAGCAGCCCCCAAATGCCTCCGCAGGCCGGGTGGGAAAGCCCGCGGAGGAAAGGAGCAATTCCCCTCTCCCCGTCCTTCACGGGGAGAGGGCCAGGGTGAGGGGCGGCAACTCCGAAGCAAGCGGTCGCCCCTCACCCCAGCCCTCTCCCCATTGAGTGCAGGAATGGGGAGAGGGAGAGTTTCCGGACCAAAGGTCCGAGAGCCCGACCGGGCGACGCCGCACTCTTGATTGCGCAACCGAATCCGCTTCGCGGAGCCGGCCGGATGCGCAAGCGCGCCGTTGCCAGCGTGAGCGCCTCCCGGACCAAAGGTCCGAGGCCGCGACTGCGGCCCGGCGCAAGCGCCGCCCCCGCGGAGCTGGCCCGCGCGAAAGCGCGGAACAGCCAGCGTGAGCGCGTTACGACACGCTGAACTTCAGGAGCTTGATGGCGTCGAAGTCCTGCACGCCGCCGCCGACACGCTTGGTCGTGTAGAACAGCACGTAGGGCTTGGCGCTGTAGGGATCGCGCAGAACCCGCATGCCGACACGGTCGACGATGAGATAGCCGCGCGAGAAGTCACCGAAGGCGACCGACAGGCTGCCGGCGCCGATATCGGGCATATCCTCCGACTCGACGACGGAATAGCCCATCAGCGAGGGCGTCTCGCCCGGCGCGTTCGACGGCTGCCAGAGATAGTTGCCCTGGCCGTCCTTCATCTTGCGGATGGCCGACTGTGTAGCGCGGTTCATCACGAACTTGCCGTTGGCGCGATAGGGCGCTTTGCAGGCGTAGATGAGGTCGAGGATCTTGTCGCCCGCATCCGCCGGCGGGAATGCACCCGAAACACCGGTTGCGATGTAGCCGAGGTTGCCCCAGGTCCACGATGCGTTGGCGACGGTGGTGTAGGTCAAGAAGCCCTTCGGCTTGTTGATGCCGTCGCCGTTGACGAACGCATCGCCTTCCTGTTCGGCGAAGGCGAGACGCACTTCCTCGGCCAGCCACTCGTCGATGTTGACGATCGCATCGTCGAGCAGCGATGAAGTCGCCGCCGGCATGGCGTAGAGTTCCATGGTCGGGAACTGGAGTTCCGCCAGCACCGGCGTGTTGGTCTGCGGACGCGCCGCCGTCTCACCAACCCAGCCCGTATCGGCGCCCGAGGTCGCGAACGGCCGCTTGTAGACCGAGCCCGAGACCTGGCGGATGCCGGCAATCGAACGGATCGGCGAAATGGCCTTGAGCGAACGGTTGACGGCCGCTTCGGTTTCCGACGGCACGAGATAGCCGCCATCCTGGCCCGAGCCGACGGACAGCGCCTTTTCTTCAAGCTGCGAGAGCCGGCCGGACTCGCCCTTGCGGACGTAGGTCTCGAACGCGGACTTGTGCGCGAGCACACTCGCGGCATCATGCGCGCTGACGGCGAGCGGCGGGCGCGCCGATTTGAGCGCCAGCGTATCGGCCGTGCGCTTGGTGGTATCGAGCTTTTCCTCGATGCGGGCGAGCTTTTCGCTGGTCAACGCGTCGGCTGCGCCGCGGGTCTCGATCTGGCGCAGGCGATCCTCGTTGGTCTCCTTGAAGGCCTCGAAGGCTTCGCAGAGTTCGGAAATGGCGCGCGAGGTTTCCCCGCCCGCTACCTTGGTTTCAAGGTTCAGGGTGTCAGTCATGTGATATCCTTGGTACTAAGTTTCAGCTCAACAGATGCGCGCTCGCGGCACGGATGCGCGCGGCAAGCCTCGCTTCTTCATCGTGCCCAAGGCTCGCGTCCCGCAAAGCCTTCAAGCCTTTGAAGCCGTCGCGCATCACTGCGCGGGCCTCCATGCGCGTCAGCCCAGCATCCCGCGTGAGCCAGCGTTCCAGATCGCGTTCGGTCGGTATGTTGCCGGCGAACGGCCGCCGCTTGACGTTGGCGATGCGCGCTTCGGGCAGCATCGGAAACGTGACGACGGAAATTTCCCACAGATCGATCTTCTCGATGCGGCGCACGCCTTTCGCATCGCGCCGCGCCTTCTCGGCCTTGAAGCCGATGGACAGTCCATCGAGCGCACCGGCCCGCATCAGGGATAGAACTTCGCTCGCCCGCGCCACCGCACGAGTCAGCGTGCCGCGCGCATAGAGCCCGCGTGCGTCTTCGCGCACGTCCTCCCACACGCCGATGGGCTCAGCCGGGTTGTGCTGAAACAGCATCTTGATGCCGGCCGCGCCGCGCGATGCGAGGCTGTCGCGAAACGCCCCGGGCAGGATCACGTCGCGGCCCAGATCCTCGCGGTTGAACAAGCTGGCATAGCCTTCGAACGTGCCATCATCGTCGACCGATTTCAGGTCGAGCGGCGTGATGAAGCGCGGCGTCGCGAACGACGCAGGCAACAGGGAAGTCGCGGCGGCAACCATGAGGCGCTCCGTTTGCTGTCGGCTAGAAGTTTCGAAATTCAGCTCATCGATTTGGTGTTGGCGCCTGACGGCCTTCACTCAGGTGCGGTCGCGTCCGGCGGCTCTCCGCCTCCCGCGCCGGGCGGCAGGCTCGACGAAGGAGAGTCGCCCGGCGCACTCAAAAGAGCCCCATACCCCGCCGCCGCGCGCTTCTCGTCGTCGGTCAGGAACGTGACGCCCTGCAACCGCGACCACAGCGCGTCGCGCTCGCTGGCGAACGCTTCCACCTGGTCGAGATCGGGCCGCAATTCGAGGTCGCCGCCGAAAGCGGGAGCCAGCCAGTTCGACACGGCCTTGGCCGTGCGATTGACCAGCGGCAGCACGGTTTGCCGCCAAAATGCCCGCTGGGCTTCTTGATAGTTCGAATACGTACTATCTCCTGGAATGCCCAGCAACATCGGCGGCACGCCGAGCGCCAGCGCGATCTCGCGCGCCGCGGAATTCTTGGCCTCGATGAAGTCCATGTCCTTGGGTGTCAGGCTCAGCGGCTTCCAGTCGAGCCCGCCTTCAAGCAGCAGCGGGCGGCCCGCGTGCGCGGCACCCTGGAACGACGTTTCGAGCTCGCTCTTCAACCGCTCGAACTGTTCGCCCGTCATCTGCCCGTTCGACGCCGCATAGACCAGCGCGCCCGACGGCCGCGCCGAATTGTCGAGCAGTGCCTTGTTCCAGCCCGACGCCGTGTTGTGAATATCGATCGCGGTCGCCGCCGCCTCGATCGGGCTCATGCCGTAGTGGTCGTTCACCGGATGGAACATGCGCACGTGCAGGATCGGCCGCACGCCGGCCACCGGCTCGTCTTGAAAGCGGAGACTCTGACCGCCCGCCGTATACTCATACCCTTCCGGCCAGCCATCGGGGCCGGGGATCACCTTCATGCGGTCGGGCCGCAGGATGTGGAGTTCGCGCAACTGGCCGTCGAGCGCGACGGCTTCGACATACGCATTGCCCGCCACCAGCAGGAAGCCGTACCAGCTTTCGAAGAAGTCGGTTCCCGTGTGATCGTGGCTCGGCCGGCGGATCAGATCGAGCAGCGGATGCGCCTCGATCTCGGTGTCGCCCTCGTAGAGCAACAGCGGGATCGTCGCCGCGGCTTCGCCGATCATGCGCACGCTGCGATAGACGATTGCGTTCTGCATGAAGCCTTCGCGCGCGAACGTCGTGTAGTCGCGCGGCGCCCACACCGGCTGGCCGAGATTGCCATAGGCAATGAGCGGGCCGACGTGGGAGCCCTTCACGAACTCCGCGCCCTGCACACGCCAAGACTTCGGCAAAAGGCGCGTCAACGCCTCCGAGATCGTCGTCATCAGTTGAGATCCTCGTTCGAGGGTTTTCGCTAGAGCATCCGGATCGACGGCCTGCCGCCGCCTGAGAGCATCAGTTCGGTCAGCGCCCACACCAGCGCATCGACCCGGTCGGGCGAGCGGCCGCCGGCCAGCCCGTCGGCGCCGAAGGCACACATCTGATCTTCCAATTGCGGGAAACGCCCCGCGTGCGCGACGCGGCCTTCGGCATAGAGTGCCGCCACCGGCTCGGCGCGGATGTATTTTCCGCGCGTCGCCCGCACTTTCACAACCGGCAGGTTCTCGCGAAACTGCTGCAGCACGGCGATGACGAGATCGCCGCCCTGGTTCACTTCCGCGACCATCCGGTCGGCGGCGAAATCGTCATAGGCCGCAAGCGCTGCCCGCGCCCACGTCTGTACGTCGCGGCCCTGGATCGTGCGATCGTCGAGCACGTAAGCGCGGCCGTCGGCGCCGAGACCGGCAACGACAATGCCGCACGCATCCGACGCCGCTGTCGCCGTCACCGGCGGATCGAGCGCGACCACGACACGGACGAGTTCGGGCGCGCGATCGACCCGCGCCGCGGCGATCCACGCCCGCTTCCAAAGGGCCTGCGCATTCTCTTCAATCACTTCGCCCAGCAATTCCTGGCGGCCGATATCGCTATCGGCATAGCGGCGCGTCATCTCGGCGATGAACGCGGGCGCCAGATTCAAAGCATTGTCGGCGGTGGCAAGATGCGTCGTCACTGTCGCCTCGTCCGCCATCAGCTTCTTCAGAAAAACCAATGTTCTGGGTGTCGTCGTCACCACGGCCTGCGGATTTTGCCCGAGCCTCAGTCCGAACTGCAGCATGTCCCAGGCCCGCTCGGCCTTGCGCCACTTGGCGATCTCATCGCACCAGGCGGCCGAGAACTGTGGCCCGCGCAACGCGTCGGCCTCGTCGGCCGAAAAGAGTTCCGCAACCGCGCCCGTCGGCCACGTCAGCCGCCGCTTGGAGGGCTCAAACTGCGGCCGCTCTTGATCGGGATGGATGGCGAGCAGACCCGAAACCCCCTCGATCATCACGTTGCGCACATCGTTGATCGTCTTGCCGACGAGCGCGATGCGCGCCGGCTCGTCTCTCGTTCCTTCGCCGCAGGCGATACGGCGCACCCACTCTGCCCCGGCCCGCGTCTTGCCCGAGCCGCGGCCACCCAGGATCAGCCAAATTCTCTTTTTTGAAGCGCCCGGCGACTCTCCTTCGCCGAGCCGCTCCGCGCCTTCCGGCCGGCTCCGCGGAGCGGAGTCGAAAGGCGCAAACATAGAGCCCTCCGCGCCCGGCGGCCGGCTCGGCGAAGGAGAGTCGCCAGGCGCCACAAAAGAGCATGGCGGCAGCTGATCGTCGCGGGCCCAGATTTCCCAATCGTAGGCGAGGAACGCGAGCTCAGCCGCGCTCAGAACTTTCAGGTCGTCGTGCAGCGTTCCGCTGGCGATGGAGGCGCTCAAGGCGTTCCGCAATGTCGCGGCGCAGGTGTTCCGCATGACGCAGCGCCTCCTTGTCCTTGGGTCCGCTGGTGGCGCTCCGGTCGCGCGCAATCTGACGCTGCATGTCGACGGTCTTTTCCAAGCTCGTCACCATTTGAGAAAGCGCGCGCGAGGCACGCTCGCGATCCTGCGAGGACTTGCCAGTATGTTCTTCGAGTTTGGTGAGTTCGCCATTGATTGTTCCCAGAACCTTGAGGACGAGTGAAATCGGACGCGGCGGCGGGCGACGCGTCGTGGCCTTACCCGCCGCCGCGGCTCCCGTATCGAGCATGTCTTTCGAAATGGCTGCCGCGGCCGCGACGAGCGGCGCTGAAACTTTCAGAGTTGCATCGGCCGCGCGCGGCGTGGCTGGCTTCGACTTTTTTCCCGAAGCCACCTTCGCGGCTTCGCTCTCAGGCGATTTCGTGGCTGCGCGCTTCTGCGGCTTCGCTTTGCCGGCCGCCGCTCGCGACTTCGAAATTGTGGAGGATGTTTTAGGCTTGGGCTTGGCTTTCGCTGCCGCCTTGGATTTGGGCGCGGCTTTCACCTTTTTCCGCTTAACAGACTTAGGCCCGGCGCGCCGCGCAGACGCTGCGCCCGCGCCTGCCGAGGTTGAGACCGGCATGTCGGATTGGCACTTTCATGAATGTCACGCTTGAAGGCCGGTCTGCGGGATGTCTGGCGTGTTCCACCGGGGTTACAGGGCACATCGCCACGCGTTGAGCTTGAACCGTCACCTGCTCCGACCGTACGAAAAACATACCCGACCAGCGTTGCGCTGTCAACTGCAAATTCGCATTTTATTGTTTTCTTTCAGAATGTTATGCAGGCTTCGCGGCCAAAATGATCCAGTCTAAAGGCGTCTGCACCCCCGGGGATAACTTTTCTGCCTCGAGCCTTGGCCCGCGATATGTCGGCCACTCAAGGCTCCTCGAAATCGTCGATGATGTATCGGTCGTAGTTCTCTTCCTTCACCCGCTTTTCGCTCATGGCGAAGCTTTTGACCGAGATGCCGGCCTGATGCACCGTCTCGGGCGTGCCGGAAACCAGCGGATGCCACCACAGCAGATCCTTGCCTTCCGCCACCCGGCGATAGGCGCACGATGCCGGCAGCCAGCGGATTTGCCGGGTTCTTTCAGGGGTGATTTCCACGCAATCGGGCATCAGCCGGAAGCGTTCAGGGTAATTTGAACAGCGGCAGGTCCTGACCGTCAGCATCGAACAGGCGAGCCGCGTCAGGTGAATTTCGCCCGAATCCTCGTCTTCGAGCTTGACCAGGCAACAGCGGGCGCAGCCGTCGCACAGCGCTTCCCACTCCTCCCGGTTCATCTCCTCCAGCGTCTTAGTTTTCCAGAATGGCTGGAGCGGCTTGTCGAGAACGTCCACCTTGGCCCCTTTCAGGAACTCTGAGCGCTTGCCAGGAGCTGAGAAATAACCACAATTTCGTTGTCTTGGGATTCGTAACGTCGGGCTAGAAGTACTAGACTTTTCCCGCAGCCGGCAAGCCGTCCGGCCAACGTGCCCCACATGAGGCATTGCGCGCTTGAACGACTGGTTTTTCAAACAAGGTGGCCGCCACCACCTCATCAATTGGCGCGGCATCGATTCCAAGATCGGCGCCGTGCTCGCCGATACGTGGTCGCGCCTCAAGGACATCTGGAACGCCGGGTCGAGCTTCTTTGCGCGCTTCCAACTGACAGGCTGGCGCCGGCTGTTGAACGAGCTGGCGTCCGAAAGCGTTTCGCTCGCCACCGGCGCCCTCGTGGTGCTCTACGCGCTCGCCCTCCCGGCGCTGATGGAGTTCGACGAGAGCAAATTCCTCACCGGCAAATTTGCGGTCAAGCTGCTCGATGCCAACGGCAACGAGATCGGCAAGCGCGGCATCCTCCACAACGACAGCGTCCCGCTCGAAGATATTCCCGACTACATGGTCAAGGCGACGCTTGCGACCGAAGACCGGCGCTTCTTCGAACACTGGGGTGTCGACTGGTACGGCACCATGCGCGCGGTCGCCACAAACGTTCAGGCCAATGACGTTGTGCAGGGCGGCTCGACGCTGACCCAGCAGCTCGCCAAAAACCTGTTCCTGTCATCAGAGCGTTCGATCCAGCGCAAGATCAAGGAACTGTTCCTGTCGTTCCTGCTCGAAAGCCGCTTCACCAAGCGGCAGATTTTGAAGATGTACTTCGACCGCGCATATATGGGCGGCGGCGCCGTCGGCGTCGAGGCGGCGGCGCAGTACTATTTCGGCAAGTCGGTGCGCGACGTCACCATGGCGGAAGCCGCGCTGATGGCCGGTCTCTTCAAGGCGCCGACCAAATTCGCGCCGCACGTCAACCTCGCCGCCTCGCGCGCCCGCACCAATCAGGTGCTCGACAACCTTGTCGAAGCGGGGTTCTACACCTCCGGCCAGGTTCACGCCGCCCGCCTCAATCCCGCCAAGGCGGTCGAAACGCGCAATGCCGAGAGCCCCGACTGGTTCCTCGATTGGGCGTTCGAAGAAGTGCAGCGCCTTGCCGAGGGCAAGAACGAATACGTGCTGACGGCGCGCACCACCGTCGACCTCACCCTTCAGCGTCAGGCCGATGAAGCGGTCAATGCCGCGCTCAAGAAAGAAGGCCGCGGCATGGGCTATACCTCGGGCGCCATGGTCGTGATGGAAACCGACGGCGCGGTACGCGCCATCGTCGGCGGACCCGATTACGGCGAAAGCCAGTTCAACCGCGCCACCAAGGCCAAACGTCAGCCCGGCTCGTCGTTCAAGGTCTACGTTTACGCCACCGCGCTGGAAAACGGCTACACGCCTGAGAGCAGCGTCCGCGACGGTTCGAGATCTTGCGGCAACTGGTCTCCGCAGAACTACGGCGGCGGCCATGGCTCGGGCGGGCGCATGCCGCTGTGGCTGGCGCTGGCCAAATCCTACAACACGGTTGCGGCAGAGTTGTCGTTCGCCGTCGGACGCGAAAAGGTCATCGACATGACCAAGCGCGTCGGCATCACCGGCGTCAAGAAGACCTGTTCGATGGCGCTCGGCGACGGCGGCATCACCGTGCTCGAACATACCGGCGGCATCGCCACCTACGCCAACGGCGGCAAGCTCGCCAAGCCCTACGGCATTCTCGACATCACGACCTCGAAGGGCGAACTGCTTTACTCGCGTGAGCGTGACGAGCAGCCCGCCCCCCAAGTGGTCAAACGCAAAGTCGCCGAGCAGTTGAACACGATGATGCAGAAGGTCGTGACCGAAGGCACCGGGCAGAGGGCGGCCCTCGAATTCACCAACGCAGTCGGCAAGACCGGCACGTCGACGGGACCCAAGGATGCCTGGTTCGTCGGCTTCACCGGCAAGTACGTGGCCGGCGTCTGGATCGGCAACGATGACAACCGGCCGATGTCGGGGGGCTCGAGCGGCGTCACCGGCGGACACCACGCCGCTCCCATCTGGAACGCCTTCATGACCGTCGCCCACACCGACATGAACATCCCGACCATTCCGGGGCTCGATCCTCATCCAACGCAGATCGCCGAGCAGCAGCGGCTCGCGGAAATCAAGAAGGCCGAGATCGCGCAAGGCATCAACACACCGCAGCCCACCACTTCGGCTGACGGCACCTATCGCCCGGCAAGCGCCATGCCCGATGCGACGCGCGACGCGTTGAAGAAACTCGCCCTCGCCATGCGCAAGGCCGGCAATCTGGGAGATGCGCCGCCACCAGCCGCTTCGCCGGCCAGCACCGGCGCACCAAACAGTGCGCCTTCGGGCACCTCGGCGCCTGCGGCCTCGCCATCGGGCGGGGCGCCGGCCACATCGCCGCCCGCGGCACCTCAGCCGCAATCGCCATCCGATCCGCAAGAGCAGCCCGGCAAACGCGCTGGCGCCGCGACGTCCGGTCCGGCGCAAGCGGTCGCGAGCCCACTCGCCAAAGCGCCGCTCACCAGGGAGGCGACCGGCCGTGGCCACCCTTGATGCCGGCGAGGATATGGGCGAAGCGCCGCGCAAGCCGCGCGCCAACGAGGTGATACGGACGATCCTGTCGTCGCTCACCCGGCTTGCGGGCGGCGCGCTCGCCATTGCGCTCGCATTGTTCGGCGGTATCTCTTCCAGCCGCTACGTCATCGATCACGGCTGGCCGCTGACGACGGAGAGCCACGGCCCGTGGCAGCATTGGATTCGCCAAGGCCGCGCCGACAGCGATCCCTACAGCCGTGCCCATCTCGCCAAATCCGGCGCACTGCGAATTGCCGCCGACAGCGCCGGAATCTACGAAGCGCGCACCGACAGCGAGGGCGCACGCCTTCACTCCTCGTGCGATTACGTGCTGGAAGGTCCCGACATGGAGGGGCTGTGGTGGAGCCTGACCGTGTTCGACGACAGCGGCCAATTGATCGCCAACGATGCCGCGCGCTACGCCTTCACGCGCGACACGGCCGCCATCAGTCCGGACGGCAGCTTCATCGTCACGCTCGGACGCGATGCGCGGCCCGGCAACTGGCTGCCGACCAGCGGTGCTGGCCGTATCGTGCTGGTGCTCACCATCCTCGATCCGGCCACCGGCCTGTCGGAAGACGCGCGCGCTGAACGCGCCAAACTGTTGCCAACCATCCGCCGGGACGCCTGCTCGTGATCGACGACGTGAAAACCTCGCGCATCAACTGGCGCATCTTCGCGGCCATTCCTCTGGCAGCCGCGGTCGTGCATATCGCCGTCACATTCGCGGCCATGAAGAACAAGAGCGCGTCGGCCTATGGACGCCTCAGGGCAGATCTGCCGGTCAACCAGATGAAACTTCTGCCACCGGTCACGCCCGATGCGCAGCCCGTTCCTTACATGAGCGCCGACTTTCGCTACAGCCTGTGCCGGTTCGACACCGCCAAGGGTCCGGTCGCGGTCAACGCCGTGCTGCCCGGTCTTGGCTGGTCACTCGGCATCTATAAGCCGGATGGCACGAGCGCCTACTTCGCCGCCGGCGCGGATGACCGCGCATCCAACATCCAGTTGACGATCATGCCGGCCGACGACCGGTTTCTGGGACTGAGCGAACAGGCCAAGGGCGGCCCGGCAATTGCCGATCCGCAACTCGTCGTCGCTGCTGCGTCAGGGTTGATTGTGGTGCGCGCGCCCGACCGCGGGGCGACGTATCGCGGCGAGGCGGAAGCCGCTCTCGCCAAGGCCAAGTGTGCCGCCCAAAGCTATTGATGCGCTGCTGGAGCGCGATCGCAGCCCTCGGCCCGCTCTGAACCGGGTGTCAGTCCTTGAGATTGATCTTGTCGCGCCGGGTCCGCTTTTTCTTTTGCGGCTTCACCGGCTCGTTCCAGCGCTCGTAGCGCACACCGGGGAAGAAGACGATCTCGGCGGGAACGCCATGGCTCGCCGCCGCGGACCCTTGAGCACTCCGCGCACTCGGTTTGAACGATAGAATGGTTGCCATCGTGGCCCCCTCGACGGCATCGTGATGCCGTACCTGGCGCGCCCTTGCCGCTCGTCGGCACCGGTGAGGAACTTCGAACCATCAACCCATCACGGGTGCTCCATGCGCCGTGGCCGCCAGAATCAGCGCATGAGTGGCATTTGACGCAATCAGAGGTTAACGGCCGGTAAAGCCTTCTGCATAGAGAACGCCGCGTTCGCGCAAATGACCATGTCCCTCTTGCGCCCGGGACACGCCGTGACCGCACTCATGAGGCGATGAGATCGTCGCCCAGGAAGTGGCGGCCTTCGCGGTCCTCCACTTCGACCACCCAGAGATCGTTGTCGAACTCGGCCTCCCGCTCCAGCACGCGCTGCGCCTCGGCATCGGGCACGCTCTTGCCTTTGAGGCTTTTCACCCAGCGCCGGTCGAAATCGGCGCCGTCGAGACCGGCGGGCGCCGGCACCAGCAACGTGGAATTGCCATCGCGATCGAGCGTCTTGATGAAAATGGCGCCTGCATCATCGTCGCCATGACGCAGCACCACCGCATTTGCACCGTTGGCGGCGCAGCGGCGCAGATAGGCCTTGACCCAGATTTCCGTCTTGAGGCGCACGCGTGACGCTCCTTCCTCGCCCGTCAGTGTAGCGGCTTTCGCAATCGCCGCGTAGCGGCACGATGTGTTGCCGGCGGCTACTTCTGTGCGGCGCGGGTGCGCCCTATCGCGGCTGCAGCGGCAGGCGCCTGGGCTTGCAGCTTCATGAGGCGGCTGACGAGCGGCGCGGAGATCCGCCCGGTTTCGGGGAGATTTTGCGCCGCCTCGAACGCCAGGATGGCACGGCGCGTTTCGGCCGTCAGCGACGTTGCATCATTGCCCGGTTTGTAGCCGAGGCCGGACAGGTTCTGAGTCACCATGCGGACCACAGCCTTAGCCTCGGCCGACAAAATGACATCGGGACCGGCGCGCATCGTGTCGGCATCGGCGGACGAGCCAAGGACGATGCGGTTCAATAGCTCCTCACTCGCCTCTCCGGTCAGCGCCAAGCCATAATCGTGCTCATAGGCCATGATGGCGGCCCGCGTGACGAGGCCGGCGATGCCGTCGGGCTGCCCGGCCGCATAGCCGCGGGCGGATAGCTCCCGTTGCACACCGCGGATGATTTCGGCCTGGGTGACGCCCGGCGTCGCCGCAACCGGGGCTTGGGGCTTCACCGCCTCGATGGCCCCGGTGATGGGTTCGATCCGGGCTGCGCCTCCTGCCCCACCTTGACCGTGTGGCGCGCCGGCTGCGGGCTCTAGCGCGGCAATGGTCGAGCGCACCGGAGAAAGCGACGAGGTTTCGATCCGCGACGGACGGCGCTCTTGAAAGGCAAACAGGTTGACGGCGATCGTCAACGTCACCGCCGTAAACGCCAGCCCTGCAATACGCGCTTCTGCAAATGTCATCGTGACTGCGTGTCCCGTCCTGCGGCGAAAAGCAAAGCCGCGCAGCGACAAGAGTATTGGCAATAGCGTTAATGCGTTCTTAACCGGGCGGCGCCCGCACGTCCGGCCAAGCCGGTGATCTGCGGCGCAGCGGCGAGAATGCGGCGCATTTGCGCGGCCTCCCCCGGTGAATCCCTGGCAATTTACTCAAATGCCGGTCAATTTTTGCGCGGTTTCATCGCGAATTGGAGCGCGCGATCTCGCCGTTTCTTGAGATCGCCCTGGTAGGGTTACTCCGACAGTGACCATGAGCTTGCGCTGAGCCTGCGGACCTTCGCGCACGTTCCGGCCCCTTAGTTTGAAGAGATCGAGATGGGACTTCTGAGATTGGCAGCGATTGCGGCTGTGGGCATTGCCCTGTTGCCGTCGGATCGCGAGAAACAGGCAGAGCTCTACGGCCGTGCCGCGACAGCGGCGCAGTGGACGGTGACGTTCTGCGACCGCAATGCTGAAACCTGCACGCAGGCATCCGGGCTTTGGGACCAGTTCCTGAAGAAGGCCGAATTCGGCGCCAAGCTCGCCTACGACGTGATCCGCGAAACGCCCTCAACAACCACTGACACCGCCGCTGCCCCCTCGCCCGCCGTCCTCACCGCGCCGGGCCATACGCTGACCGATAGTGATCTGAAGCCGCAATGGCGTGGCAAAGTGTCTGACCGCAAGGGTATCTAGCCGAACTCCCCAGCGGGCCGCCCCGGCGGTCTTGCGCCACGACCGACGCTAAGCCTATGTAGAATTCGAACGCCCTGATAGAGGCTTTCAAATTTGCAGGCGCCATTTCGCCTGCGCGACAGGCAGGCGCGCCGCGGTGTCCACACTCTCCGAGATTTCGTCCGATTTTACCCTTCTCGACGATTGGGAAGACCGCTACCGCTATGTCATCGAGTTGGGCCGGGCCTTGCCGGCGCTGCCGGAGGCGTTGAAGACCGACGCCAACAAGGTGCGCGGCTGCGCCAGCCAGGTGTGGCTGGTCTCGGAGAGAGTTCCGGCCGGCGGCGGCGGCAATGATCGCCTGGCGTTGCGCGGGGCCAGCGACGCCATGATCGTGCAGGGACTGATCGCCGTCCTGTTCGCCATCTACGAAGGCAAGTCGTTGGATGAGATTCTCGTCACCGACACCCAGGCGATCTTCACAAGCCTGGGGCTCAAAGAGCATCTGACACCCCAGCGTTCCAACGGACTGCGCTCCATGGTTGAGCGTATCCGCAGCGACGCCGCCGCCCTAGCCGGTGCCTGATTGTTGCATCGTACCTAGGGCTGGTCGGCATTGAGGCGAGGCCTGTAGTCGTCCGCGCCCCAGTGGCGGATGCGCGCCACCTCGCGCGGCTCTCTGCCTGCCGCTGAAGCCGTCAGGCCGTAGTGCCGCGCCAGGTGGCGCAGCGCTATTCCCAGCACAACCTTGCCCGACCGCTGCGGCCAGCCGCCGGACTTCTCGGCGGTTTCGAGCCGCATCAGATGACAGCACACGTCGATCAGAATGCCCGAGAGTTCCGGGCCTACGGCTTTCAGCGCCAGACGCACGCGTTCGCGCGCGGCGATAATGCCATCGGCGAGATCAACCCCGGCGGCGCCGCACGAGGTCTTGCGGCTATCGCCCGAGAGGAAGCGCTGCCAGTTTGATGTCACCTGAGGGGTCATGGCGGCGAAATAGAAATCGGCGCGCAGCCTTTCACCCGCGTTGAACTCGACTTCAGAAATCATCGGCCGGCCGTCCTTGTCCTTGCGGCGCGCAAGCCAAGCAAGCGGACTTTCATCGGCATTGACTTGCGGCTTCGCCTCGGCCGCCTCCTTCGCGCGGCGGCGGCCGCGACGCACTTGTGGCGGCACAATCGGGCTCGTCTCAGTCATGTCTGTCTCTCAGTCAAAAAGTTGCGGAGCTTTGCTGGCCGCCGCTGGTCTCAGCGGATCGCCATCACCGGCACGGCCCATTCGAGCAGATCGAGCGCGCGGTCGAAGTCACAATTGTCGCGCTTGTCTTCGATCACGGCGCAGGCGTGCGCTACGGTGGTCCTGTCGCGGCCGAACATCCGGCCGACGTCGGTGAGTGAGAGGCCACAGGCGACATGAGCCAGATACATCGCCACCTGCCGCGCTTCGGCAATGTGGGCAAGTCCGCGCTTTTCGCCGCCCAGAGCCGCGTGTTCGACGCCGAACACCTGAGTGACGGCCAGTTCGATGACCATGCGCGCCTGGCTGTGGCGGTCCTTGACGGGATGTTGGTGGGGAGTGGCCGTGGGCCGTCCAAACAAGCGCGAGGCATGCGGATAGGCAAAATCGAACATGGAGAAGTCCCGACTGGCGTGGTCGTGAGTGGTTCAAAATTCGTCGCGGGCACCTGACACATCGACACTACCTCACTTTGGATCGAGCACGTGCAAATCCTAGGTGAAGCGTGAATGGCGGGGATAAGTCGCCTTCGATTTTTTCTCATTCCTCCATTCACCAATCCGCGCGAGGCGCGCCGCCAACTTATCCCCGCCCTTCGCGCCGGACCGATGCTGTGCGCATGACACAGCACGACATCACGCCCCGCCCGCACGCCGAAGTCATCCGATCAAGCACTGAGAGGATGGCCGAGCTCTCACGGCTTCTGCCGATGTGGCCGGCCGAACTCGCCGACACTTCCCGCGAAGGCCGGTTGAAAATCATCGCCACGATCGAGCGCGCCATCCGGGCCGAACGGCGGCGCGGCCGCGCCGGGCATTGGGCCTACGATCTCGCCCGGCACGCCGCCCTCTTCCGCCTGCTCAAATGCGAACGCGCGGCGCTCGGACTGTCCGGCACTCGCCTCCCCGAACAGAAATAAAAAGGCCCGCCGGTTTCCGGCGGGCCTTGACGATACGGTAAGGACTTGTGCGCCGCGCCAACTACTTGCGCGTGCCGAGCCCCATCTTCTTGGCGAGCTGCGAGCGCGCCTGCGCGTAGTTGGGAGCCACCATCGGATAGTCGTGCGGCAAGCCCCACTTCTCGCGGTACTCCTCCGGCGACATGTTGTAGTGGGTGCGCAGATGGCGTTTCAGCGATTTGAACTTCTTGCCGTCTTCCAGGCAGACGATGTGATCGGGAAACACCGACTTTTTCACCGGCACTTTCGGCTTTGCTTCCTCGCGCTCGATGTTGACCGCGCGGCCCGAAGCCCGGCTCAAGGCCGCGTGCGTCTCGGCAATGAGGCTGGGTATTTCGCTGGACGCGATCTCGTTGTTGCTGACGTAGGCCGCAACGATGGTGGCGGTGATTTGAACCAGTTCCGGCGGCTCTGAGCCTTCCATGACATTCCCCTATCGATATCGCGGCGGCGGGCAACAAACACCCCCCGCGCACGCCCCGGTTCGCCGCGCCAGACCTTCGTTGATCTGCCGCAGGGGGCGCTAGACTTGAGAAACGCTCCGGTCTTGGAGACCAGAAAGAGCATTCACAATAATCGACTTAGGACAACACACGGCGTGGATTGTCAATCAGCGGAATTTCTTTTCTCCTAATATTGAAAAATCTTGGCAGCTCTTGTGATCTACATCGGTTCCAGATGCCTCGATTGCGGGCACCGCCCCCAACTCCGCCCCCTGTTGACCCGCCGCCCACGCCATACGATCTAGGCGGGAAGCCGCGGCAACAGCGCTGCCCCCATTCCGCCAGCCGCTGCGTCAGAGACCCTGCCCTAAAAAGGAAATCGCCCGCATGTCCGATACCAAAGCGCCCCGGCCGCAAGCGCCGCGCGCCAAGATCGTCCCAGCCGTCACCACGCACCACGGCGTGACGCTGAACGACCACTATGCCTGGCTGCGGGCCGCCAACTGGCAGGAGGTGATGCGAAAGCCCGATCTGCTCGATCCCGGCATCCGCGACTATCTGGAGGCTGAGAATGCCTACGCCGACGCCATCCTCGCCGAATCCGGCTCGCTGCAGGACGATCTGTTCAAGGAAATGAAGGCGCGTCTCAAGGAAGACGACCGGCAGGTGCCACAGCCGGACGGACCGTTCGAATATTTCCCGCGCTACGTCAAAGGCGGACAATACCCTCAGCTCTGCCGCATCACGCGCGGTGGTTCCGTCGATGAAGCATCCGTCCTCCTCGACGGCAACACCGAGGCATCAGGCAAAGAGTACTGGGATCTGGGAGACACCGCGCATTCGCCCGATCACCGCTTCCTCGCCTATGCCGCCGACGACAAGGGATCGGAACTCTACACCATCCGCATCCGCGATCTGGCGCGGGGCGAAAACCTTGCCGACGAGATCACCGATACACGCGGCAGCCTGGTGTGGTCGGCGGATGGCAGCGTGCTCTTCTACGTCAAGGTCGATGACAACCATCGTCCGCTCTACGTCTACCGCCACATGCTTGGCACGCCGCAGAGCGCCGATCATCTCGTCTACGAGGAAAAAGACTCAGGCTTCTTCGTCGGCCTGTCAGCGACGCAGTCTCAGAAGTTCGTGCTGATCGACATCCACGACCACGACACCAGCGAAATCCACCTCATAGATGCCGATGTCCCGGCGTCGCCGCCGCGCCTCATCGCGCCGCGGCGCAAGGGGCACCAGTACGCCGTAGAGCACAACGCCTGCAGCCTCATCATCACCACCAACTCGAATGGTGCTGAGGATTTTCGCATCGTCGAAGCGCCGGTGGAGGAACCGCGCGAAGACAATTGGAAGGAGATCGTGCCGCACAAGCCCGGCCGTCTCATCCTCGAGGTCGCGGTGTTCAAGGATTACATGGCGCGGCTCGAACGTGAGGACAGCCTGCCGCGCATCGTCATCAGCAAACTCAACAGCACCGACGAGCATTCGATCGCCTTCGACGAGGAGGCCTATGCGCTCGGCCTGTCGAGCGGCTACGAGTTCGACACGACCCGCATCCGCTTCACCTATTCCTCGATGACGACGCCGGCCGAAACCTACGACTACGACATGGCGACGCGCGAGCGCACGCTGCGCAAGCGCCAGGAAATTCCGAGCGGCCACAACCCGGCCGACTACGTCACGCGGCGGCTGTTTGCACCGGCACCGGACGGTGAACTGGTGCCCGTCACGCTTCTCTACAAAAAGACCACGCCGCTCGACGGCTCGGCCCCCTTGTTCCTCTACGGCTACGGCGCCTACGGTATTTCAATGCCGGCCTCGTTCGCGACCACGCGGTTCTCGCTCGTCGATCGCGGCTTCATCTTTGCCATCGCCCACATCCGCGGCGGCAAGGACAAGGGCTACCGCTGGTATATGTCCGGCAAGATGCAGGGCAAGACCAACACCTTTACCGATTTTATCGCCGCGGGCGAACATCTGGTCCGCGAAGGCTACACCCGGCGCGGCCGCATCGTCGCCAACGGCGGATCGGCGGGCGGCATGCTGATGGGCGCTGTCGCCAACATGGCGCCGGACCTGTTCCTGGCGATCATCGCCGACGTTCCCTTCGTCGACGTCTTGAACACCATGCTCGACAAGGACCTGCCGCTGACCCCGCCGGAATGGCCCGAGTGGGGCAACCCGCTCGAAAGCGCCGACGAGTTCAAGATCATCGCTGGCTATTCGCCCTACGACAACGTCGCGGCAAAACCCTATCCGCATATCCTCGCCAATGCCGGCCTCACCGATCCTCGCGTGACCTATTGGGAACCGGCCAAATGGATCGCCAAATTGCGCGCGGTCTCCACCGGCGAGAATGTGATTCTGCTCAAGACCAATATGGGCGCCGGACACGGCGGTGCCTCGGGCCGGTTTGACAGCCTGAAAGACACCGCGCGCAACTACGCCTTTGCTCTCCTCGTCTCTGGCCAGGCAGGACCGAGAGCCAGCTGATTGACCTTGGTGGTGTGGCGTCTGGGCCGCAGCACCGGCGGGCTCGTATCTCCTTGTCATTGGACACTCTTTTTTCGTTCGGGAAAACGTCTGCCAGCCCCCCCGGCTCAAACCCAGACAAAGATCAGGCCCTATACCGATTATCTGTTGTCCAACGGCCCGGCTTGGATAATAATTTTTCAGCCGTTTTGCGCGCCGCTTTTTTTGCTCGTGCGCGACAGGCGCTCTTCATTGGCCGCGGGGGGCCAACCCAAATGATGAAATTGACCGGCGCGCGTAGCGCGGATTTTCTGTGCCGTCTGCTCGACACCGTGTCCACCTCCACGCTTCGCGCCTTGGCGCTGAGCGCCGCTGTCGTGCTCGCAGGCGCGGGCATGGGAGCGCAGATTTCCCTTGCCGGGGACGGTGACGGATTTTTCGAGAGATTGCGCACGGCTGCCGGCCCCGACCTACTTTTGACTGCGGCCGAGGTTCGCTCGTTGATCCCGCCTGAAGCTTTGAGCGATGCTGAATGGACTGAGTTTTTCCGCTTGGCAGGCCTTTATGGCGTCGACGATGGGTCTGGCAACCTAAAGGTTGAAGGTCTGATCAATATGGTGCTTGCGGGAAGCACCAATGCAATGCTTGTCGATATGACAAGTCAAAGACCGGACAGCACCGTATTTCTATCGGAAATCGCTGCCGTTCTACCCAACGGTCTGCCACCCGACAAAGTGCGAAATTTCCTGCTCTCCATCCCAAGAGCACCGGGTGGCCGGGTGACCCAGGATGCGGCACGGCAGGCCATCTATGAATTCGTTGGACGCGATGGCAACCGCGGCACAGCCGAACAGCGCGGCATGGTGCTTGAATCACGCGCCGAGGCCATTCTCAGCAGCGGCGAAGGCACGGCACCGGTATCTGTCAACAATTCGGCCAATATCTTCGTGACCGACCGGCCTTCGATTGAGGTTCGCTCGGGCTTCTTTTGGGATTGTGATCAGGACGGCGGCGGCTGCAAAGAACCCCAGCCCGGCGGCGATGTTTCCGTCACAAATTCCGGCATGCTGCACTCGTATAAGACCGGCAACAACAGATTCGCTCCACCAACGCTTCAGGCAGACTCCCACGGCGGCAGCGTCACGATTGTCAACAAGGGCATCGTCAGCTCGAACGGAGCAGAAGGCGACGCCATTAGTTCGTTTGTTGGGGCGCCCCAGGGGGGTGGTCAGATCGGCAGGCCCGGCACGATCACGATCGACAACCAGGGGCTGGTCCAGACCATCGGCGACGATGCCGAGGGCATTTCGGCGGCCAATCGTACCGCCGGCAAGACGACGATCAAGAACAGTGGTGCCGTTTTTGCTTCCGGACCCAACAGCTACGGCATCGGCGCCGAGACCGGATCGGATCTCGATGAGAGCGAGAGCCCCGCCGCGCCTGTCGACGGCGGGCTGAACGTCGTCAACTCCGGCATCATCGAAATGGCCGGCGCCGGCTCGAGCGGCATCAACACGCACACGAATTTCGCCGCCAACGACATCGCCAACAGCGGCGACATCCTCGTTGCCGGCGCGCGCTCGACCGGCATCACTGCCACGACCAACCTCGGCTCGGTGTCGGTTCGCTCCTCCGGCGACATCATCGCCCGCGCCGCCGACTCCTATGCCATCTTCGTCGTCGGCGTGGCGGAAAAGAGCACCTCGGCAAGCCCGCTGTCGGTCGCCATCGAGGGCGGCACCGTGCAAGGTGGCTCCGGCGGACGCGAATTAGCCTTCGCCGACGGTGACGGCGACGATGATGAAGCCGTGCTCGGCTCGTCCGGTGTCATGTTCGTCGGCGGCAAGGACAACAAGCTGTTGAACAAGGGCACGATCACCGCCCTGAACGGTTTAGCCATCAGCGCCTTCGAAGGGACGCTGTCGAAGACCGAACGCTGGCAGGATGAGAAAGGGAAAGTGCACGAAGAGACCTTCTCGATCGCTATTCCCGCCGCCAAGCTCAACATAACCAACGCCGCCCGTGGCAAGATCGTGGGCGACATCGAGACCACGTCGGCCGGCGACACCGTCAAGAACTCGGGCGAGATCAGCGGCAGCATCGACCTTAACGGCGGCAGGAACGCGCTCGACAATCTCGAGGGCGGCCTCATCAACGCGGGCGATACCATCCACGTCGGCAGCGGCAACACCTTCACCAACGCCGGCGACGTCTCGCCCGGCGGAAAGGGCACCGTCGCAAAGACGGCGATCATCGGCAACTTCGTCCAGACCGTCAGCGGCCGCATGGTGATCGACCTCGACAACGGCGGCGCGGCAGGAGCAAAGCAGGCGCTTACGTCTGACACCATCGAGGTGACGGGCCGCGCGACGCTCGCCGGCCTCATCGTGCCGAACGTCATTTCACTTTCGAGTGCGGAAAAGAGCGAGTTCCTCATCGTCTCCGCCTCCGAGGCCAAGGATGACGGGCTTGACGTTGCTCCCAAGACCTATGAAGTCAAAGATACCGTCGCCTATGATTTCGATGTCGAAGTCCGCGACGGCAAGAAGGTCTATCTGACGGCGACCGAGCAGGCGGTCGAGAAGATCGTCGATGCCGCCGCCGGGTCAGGCAACGCCGGCAACACGGAGAATCTCGAGTCACTCGGCGGTACGCTCGAAGAAATCGAAACTCTCGGTGGCGGTTCAGGTCTGGATCCCGTTCTCAATGCCCTGCGCAAGGAGAGTACCACCCCGCAGGCTGCCGCCAACGCCTTGAATCGCCTGACCCCGCAACAGCAGGGCGGACAGACGAACTCTACCAACACATCGACAGCCGGCTTTTCCAACGCGATGCTGAGCTGCGCCTCGCGCAGCGAACCCTATCGCTTCACCAAGGAGGAGACTTGCTACTACGCCAAGTTCACCGCTCGCAAACTCGATCGCGATGCGACCTCGTCCTCCGCCGGCCACGACGAACGCGGCTATGAGGTGATGGGCGGCGCGCAGGTCAATCTGGGTGGCGACCTGCGTGGCGGATTCGCACTCGGATATGAAGACACGCGCGGCGAAACTTTCAGCCCCACCCAGTCGCTCGGCAAGAGCGAGGGCGACCGCATGCACCTGGGCTTCGTCTTGAAGAACCAGTGGGGCCCGATCAATGCCTACCTGAACATTGCCGGCAGCTACGGCTGGTATGATCACACCCGCTTCGTCAACATGGGGGGATTCACCGATGCGATGGGCGAACAGGACGTGGTCTCGGGTCTCATCAAGTTGCGCTTGAGCTACCTGCAGGAGATGGGCGCCTGGTACGTCAAGCCGCTGGTCGACGTCGGCGCCACCTATATCGATCTTGGCGAATATACAGAAACCGGGGCCGGCGCCTTCAACCTCAAGCTGGCCTCGACCAGCGATTGGCTGTTCAGCGTTTCGCCTGCGCTCGAAATCGGCGGCGAAGTGGCCGACGCTTCAGGCGCGATCTTCCGGCCCTACATCCGCGGCGGCGTCACCATCTACGACAAGGACGACCTGACGTTCTCGGCCAACTTCGCCGGCGCGCCCATCGGCGTCACCGCCTTTTCGGTCCGAAGCGAGCTCGACAGCGTGTTTGCCGACGTCGCGGCGGGCGTGCAGATCCTCACCACCTCGGGCGTCAACCTGAAGCTCGAATACGACGGACGGTTTGGCGAGCACACGCGTCAGAACGCTGGCACCGTCAAGGTCACCATGCCGTTCTGAGTTCGTGCGCCGCGCGGCTTTCAGCAACCATCAGGGTTTGCAACAGCGGGGCGTCAATGCTCCGCTGCCATCCTTTGGCGGATTTCGCATGGCGCCCCCGGGTCTGGCTGGTCACCTCGGCACCTCGCTCCTTCGACGATTGACTTGAACCGGCTTTTTGCACCCAAGCGCCGGGTGCGGTTGCCGGCCGTTCGAATCCGGGACGGCGGGCCCGGACCGTTTACGTCCGCTTTACGCTGTCGGCTGTCACGCGGCCTTGAACGGGAGATAATTCAAATTGTCGGAATTTTTAGAGCAATTCTTCAGCGTGTGACGTGGCAAAACTTTCCGGATTAGGTTCGGTCGGGTTTTCTGACATGCGCAAACTTTGTCAACAGTGGACGTTCTTCGCCCGCGACGCGCGGGGCACGATGGCTCTGCCGTTCGGTCTGCTTGCCGTCATGCTGGTCGCCATGATGGGCGCCGCGATCGATTTCGGCCGCTGGCACAATGCCCACAGCAAGACCGAGGCCGCGCTTGACGCAGCGCTTCTCGCCGCCGGCCGCCAGCTGCAGACCGAGCCCAACGATTTCCAGAAGGCGCTCGACACCGCCAGCGCCTACTTCTCGCACCTGACCGGCACGCGGCTGACCGTCGACAACGCCGCCGCCGAATTCCAGATGGCCGACGAGAACATGAGCATCGAAGGCAAGGCGACGGGCAAAATCAAGACCCCGTTCCTGTCCCTCGCCACCGTCAGCGAACTCGACGTCAGCGCCACGTCGAAGGCGGAACTCGCCATCGGCGGCAACGGCGGTGAAAGCGATCTCGAAATTTCGATCATGCTCGACGTGACGGAATCGATGTGCGATGGCGGGATCGGGCCATGCACCGCCGGCACCAAAATCACGGCCATGAAGGACTCGGCCAAGGACCTCATCAACATCGTGCTCGGCGCCAACGCCACTGTTCCGATGGCGCGCGTGGCACTTGTGCCGTTTTCGACCCGCGTTCTCGTCGGCGATCCCGCGATCACCGCTACGCTTGATCTGATGAAAGACGTGACCAATCTCGATGCCACGTGGCAGGGCTGGTACGATGACTGCACTTCGTCGACTTCATCGAGTTCCAGTAGCGAAGCCGGCGGGACGTGGACCTGCAATCAGTACCAGGCCATCGAAGTCGACTGGAAGCTCATGCCGTGCGTAACGGATCGCACGGGACCGGACGAATTCCTCGATACCAAGCCGGGTGCAGATGCCTGGCTCAACGCTCACGACGGCGGCCGCTCTCCCAAGAGCTGGGACCACTCGGATACCCCGCTGACTAGCGAGACCGGAAATTCGGCGGCCGACCCGTCCCGCACTTGGAACTATTCCTCGGACGGCGAATGCTCGGATGCCAAGCCGGCCAACTACGTCGTTCCACTGACGGCCAATCAGACTCTTCTTGAAACCCGCATCGACGCACTCGATGCTTACGGCGCCACCGCCGGAGCGCTCGGCACGGCCTGGGCGTGGTACGTCATTTCGCCCGAGTGGGATTCGATCTGGCAGAACGACAGCAAGCCGGCCTCTTACGCCGATCTGGCCGCTACAAATCCGTCCGGCGCGCCGAAACTGCGCAAGATCGCCGTGCTGATGACGGATGGAGTTTACAACACCTATCGCGGCTGGAAGGATCACGATCCGGTCGTGGTCGCCAACAATGCCAAGCAGATCTGTGCAAACATGAAGGCCAAGGGCATCGAAATCTTCACCATCGGCTTCGACCTCGACAGTCTCCCGGCGGCGCAGAAGGCGCGGGCCATCGACACCCTGCAGACCTGCGGCACCGACATCGACCACTTCTACAATTCGATCGATCCGGTGCAGTTGAAGAACGCGTTCCGCGACATCGCCATGCGGTTGACGACGCTGTTCATTGCCAAGTAAAGCGGCACTCTCCTCAAACAACAAAGGCCCGCTTGAAGGCGGGCCTTTGTTTGTCTTGGCCGGCGCTTCCGACTCTCCTTGCGGAGAGCCGGCCGGAAGCGCCAGAAACAAAAAGGCCCGCTTGAAGGCGGGCCTTTGTTTATCTTGGCCGGCGCTTCCGACTCTCCTTGCGGAGAGCCGGCCGGAAGCGCCAGAAACAAAAAGGCCCGCTTGAAGGCGGGCCTTTTCGTTTGGTTGCAGCGCTAGGCTGCGTCAACTCGTAAGGCCGTCGATTTCGTAGCCTCCTCGAAGCCTAGATCGGACTTCAATGCAATTCCGATGTACCTCACTCGACCTGCGATTTTTTCCTTCTTGATCCCAAGTTCGGCGAATTCACGCGCGAAGCTTGGCAGTGCTGAAGGTTCCTTGCCCCTGGTTTCGCACCACGAGCAATAGTCTTCGTAGAGTTGAGTAGCGGTAACACTCGATCCGTCCTGGACCTCGATATTCTCCTTGTAGAAGCGTTCGACGTTCGTTTCAGGCGCAAGGCGTCTTGCTGGAGCTGCGACAGCCTTGACTTCGATCGGCTTGATTTTAGCGGCCGGAAGCTCTTCAGGCGTGATGTCGATCGCCTTGTCGATCGACTTGTTGTCGTTGGCACCAGAACGCGGCTTCTTGGATTGCACGGCCGCCGGTGTGAGCACCGGAGCCGCCACCGCTGCCGCAGCGATGGGTTCGTCGGTCGCCACCATCTTCGGTGCGGCCGGAGCCTTGACGTCGTAGAGACGCCACTGGCTGAACGCGATGTACATGCCGAAGCCCGAACCGATTTCGAGCAGCAGCGCGATGAAGATGGTCAGCGCCATCTGCACGTTCTCGATCTTGACCCCCGGAATGAACGCGGACGCAAGGTCAGTCAAAACCTTCGCCTGCGGATCGGACTCCGAAAGCGCGCTCGTGCCTTCCATGCCTGCGATCTTGGATTTGATGTCCGCGATCTTCTTATTGGCCTCTTGAGCCGCGCTCGCGGATGCGAGTTCGGCATTCAAAGCCTGGAACTGCTGGCAATACTTCTGTTCCGTCTTGGAAGAGACGTCCTGGCAGCCGTTCGACCACTTCCAGGCAGCCTGCGCCTTGTGGCCCTCGATCGCGCTCTTCACCGCCTCGTAAGGACGATGCTGCGGGATCCATGCGGCCTGCTCGTCGGCGCGTTTCAACTCAGCGCGCAAGTCCTGGTAGACCTGTGCTTCCTGAGCGCGCTGACCGGTCGTATCGAACCGGTTCAACGCTGCGTGGCCGAGCGCCGACGTCATCGAGTAGGCTGTAACGACCAGCCACACGACAGCCGAAGCTGCGGCCTGAGACCAAACCTTGTTTCGAACAGCGGCGAAGAAAAAGAAAGGCACCAGTGCCTTCATGCAGTCGGCGGCAGCGGATGCCGCGCCGTAGATTTGGCCATCGAACTCGGTTCGTCCGAGACTGAAGCCAAAACGCCAGTTCATTGCAGCTGACACGGCGAGTAGTACGCCGGCTGCAAGAACCCCCAACACGCCTAAAACGTGTCTCATTGCCCTCTCCTTTGCGAGGGCCGGATCGACGCGGATACGAAGTGACCGGCCATTTTGTGGTCGTTGGCAGCCGCGGGGCGCCTCTGCCGACCAAGCCCTCAAACACAAAACAGGCGCAACCAGACCGTGCACTCTCCGAACCGTCTGTGAGCTCCGGACCATCCCCATGGTCCGGCAGACGAAACCGGCGAGCACGCGACTGTCACGCTTGAGAGCGAGTGCCAAGCCTCGATTTCCGGAGGAAATCCACCGCGGGGATCGCCGCTCGATCCCAAGATGTGGATATGTTTCCCCAAACCGTGCCCAGCTATAGTGCGTCTCACGCAAAACAACCCCTAGTTAATGAGCGTTATGCGATTCGTAGTGATCCGTTAAGAGAATCATATGCCTAGCTTTCGGCTGATCCTGCGCTTGCGGCTTTGGAGCAACGCTGTGGCCCGAGAAGCGGCTCGGACTTCCCACAGCTTCGGCCGAAGTTTTCAACGTTCGATCCCCAGCCAGCCGCCAATTTTCAACAGACCGGCCCGTGATGATCAGCGCACGCCGCGTCTGAGCGTTGTACCAATCTAGGTACACACCCAGGGTGCGTGATATGCACGGCGTTCATGCACCATTATCAGTTGCAGATAACAGTTTTTCGGTTACCATTCGTAAAAATATGACGTGTTGTGACGAAGGGGCACTTCCGCAGCGGACGAAGTCGCTCTATTGGCTCGATATTGGCGAGCGGCGCCGTGACGCCACTTCGTCAGTGAATATGAGGGGTTGGCCCCTTCGCCCGCTAACGTCGAGCTGGCGTGTGAGGCCGCGTTGCGATCGAGTACAGAGGAGTAGGTGTAATGCAGCGGCTCAGCGGTGTGCTGTTGATGCTGGCAGGGGCGTCTCTCGGCGTTTACACGTATCTACCCAAACCTCAGGACGGCGCAGAAAAGCTCGCGGAGGTCACTCGGATTTCGGCGGCGCCGGATCGCGATGTGCGCGCCGCCGCTAGCTCATCCATTGCCGGTGGCGCAGGCCTCAGCGGCACCAGTGGCGCCGCTGCTCAGCAGCCCCCGCCCGCTGCCGCCGTTTCCGCCGCCGCCGTGCCGGCCGCCAACTCCACCGCAAACAAGACACCGGGGACGTGGTCGACGGTGGTCACCGCGGAAACCGCGAGCGCGCCGAAATTGTCGTCGTCCAAACCGGCCGACGCGGAGACGCGTGCCGAGCTGACGCGCGATCTGCAGAAGGAACTGGCGCGCGTCGGCTGCTATGAGGGTGAGATCACCGGCGCGTGGACACCTTCCACCAAGCGGGCGATGAGCGCATTCATGGATCGCGTCAACGCCAGCCTGCCCGTCAGCGAGCCGGACTACATCTTGCTCACCCTGGTTCAGGGGCATGCCGCCGCCGCGTGCGGCGTCGATTGCCCGGCCGGACAGGCGCTGAACGGCGACGGACGTTGCGTCCCGCAGGCCGTCATCGCCCAAGCACAGAAAAAGTCCCAGCGAGACGAACAGCGCCGTGCGGCTCAGGTGCGCAAGGCCGCTGAGCAGGAGCGCGTGGCCGAAGCGCGTGCGGCGGCGGAACGCCAGCGTCAGGCTGGTCAGAAGACGTCAGCGGGCAAGCAGGCCGTCGCTTCGGCCGAGCCTGAGGTGCTTCCCTGGCTTGCCGAAGATACGGCCGGTGCCACGCAGGGCCTGAAAGTCGTCACCCGGCCGCGAGAACCGCTGCCCGGGATGATGTCAATCGGCGGTCCCGAGCCGACTCATCCGCAGACCCCGTCAGGCTCTGTTGCAGCCGTGTCGCCGCCGGCGATTGCGCCCGTGATCGCGCCCAAATCGTCATCGCGGGTTGCCTTGGCTGAGCCGGGCGATGATTCCGATACGTCATCGGCGGCACCGGAACTGAAGGCGCCCAAGCCCGTACCCGCCGAACGGCCGCAGATCGTGCCCGATCAGCGCGGCATGCCGGGCACCAAGTCGGGCGCAACGGTGCGTCCGGGCCTGCCGGGTTCCAAGTCGGGCACCACCGTCCGTTCCGGTCTGCCAGGCACGAAGTCCGGCGCAGCCGTGCGCCCGAAGTCGGTCAGCAAATCACAGCTCCAGCCGCGCAGAGTTACCGCGGTTCGCCGCCCGCCTGCCCATCTCCCGCCGGGGGCATTCAAGCCGCCCCGGCCCAGGGCCAACGCCTACGCCATGAACACCGGCAAGGTGCGTCGCGGCCAGCCCCGGCCGGGCACCATGCGGTTCAACGTGATGCAGTCGCTTGGCGGCATCTACTGATCGAGGACGCCGCAATCTTTTGACACCATGATGGCCGGTTGCGGGATCCGCAGCCGGCCATTTCCGTTTGAAGCCTTGCCGTGTGATGGCCGTGTTGCGGTTGCTCCATGCCGTGCTCAGGTCCCCGCTTCGCTATCATCTGAAGCGGGTCGCGTTCCCGACCGTAGCCAGGCCAGATAGTCGTCATTGCCAGAGATGACCGGCAACACCAGCACTGCCGGTGTCTCATAGCTGTGACCGGACTTGATGGAGTCGACGACAGCGCCGGCAAGCCCGGCTCTTGTCTTGGCAATCAGCACCGATTCCTTCGCCGTCTCGGTCCGGCCCTGCCAGACGTAGACCGACGTCATGCCCGGCAGCACGTTGATACAGCCGGCCAGCCGCGCCTCGACCAGCGCACGGCCAGCCTCCAGCGCGGAGACTTCATCCCGAAACGTCGCATAAACCACGACGTAACCAGCGTCCGCCGCCGCCGTTTCCCTTCTGTTAGCCACGTCGCCTCCCAGTCTTTTCCGCCTCTTGTCCTTTGAGCCGTCTTACGTCAGCTTCTCATGAGGCGCCGGCGGGTGCCGCCCGGATCAGGCCGCGTCGCCCTCATCCCCTCGCACGCGTGACGCAACCGTTTGAAGGCATCCCGGCCAAGCCATCATGACAAAACTGAAGCCCAAATTCGAGCGGATCGCTTTCGTCGCCAGCGACGTGCCGGAAGCTCAGGAGGCGCGCCAGCGTCTCGCTGAACTCTACGGCGACGCCGACCCTGCTGCGGCGGATGCCATCGTGGCGCTCGGCGGCGACGGTTTCATGCTGCAAACCCTGCACCGGCACATCAACGACAAGGTGCCGATCTACGGCATGAACCGCGGCTCCGTCGGCTTCTTGATGAACGAGTACCACGAGCACGACCTCAAAGAGCGGCTCGCCGCTGCCGACATTTCCCGCGTCAATCCGCTGGCCATGGTCGCGACCGACAGCCACGGCAAGGCCCACAAAGCGCTCGCCATCAACGAAGTGTCGATGTTCCGCGAGCGCTATCAGGCGGCGAAATTGCAGATCACCATCGACGGCAAGGTGCGGATGGAGGAACTGATCTGCGATGGCGTCCTCGTCGCCACGCCGGCCGGCTCTACCGCCTATAACCTGTCGGCGCATGGGCCGATTTTGCCGATCAAGGCGCCGCTCTTGGCGTTGACGCCGATCAGCCCGTTCCGGCCCCGGCGCTGGCGCGGGGCGCTGATCCCCAACAAGGCGCACATCACCATCACGGTGCTTGAAGCCAAGAAGCGGCCGGTGAGCGCCGTTGCCGACCACTTCGAAACCCGTGACGTGGTCAAAGTCGAGGTCGAGAAGGCCCGCAACGTCGAGCTCTACATGATGTTCGACGCCGACCGCAGCCTGGAAGAGCGCGTTCTGGCCGAGCAGTTCAGATTTTGATTGGAGTTGAGTGGCGAGCGGCCCGGCTCTTTTGGAGTCCCGGCTCAATGAGAGTCCCGACTGGCCTTCCAACCGGAGGGAACCGGTGGAAGGCCATGATGATGGGACAGCCCCTTAAGGGCCGCACACTGTTTGTTAGAATATCAAATCAACCGTTAACGCCGGGTTAACGCTGGCCCGTTTTCGCGCCACGCGGCGCTTCTTGCTCCCACAGAGCGGCCGCAAGGCGTCACCAGCGGGTGACGATCTTCGCCAGCTCCGGCCGTTCGCGCTCTTCGGGCTTTTCGGGCGCGGTGCCGATGTAAAGGAAGCCCGCAACACGCTCGTGCTCACTCAAACCCAAGGCCTCGCGCACGATCGGGCTGTAGGCGATCCACTCGGTAATCCAGTTGGTGCCGAAGCCCATCGCGTTGGCGGCAAGGCAGCTGTTGTAGCACAGCGCCCCCGCGGAGAGCACCTGCTCCCACTCCGGCGCGCCGGGCCTGGGCTTGACGCTGGAAACGACCGCGACGACGAGCGGCGCGCGCAGAAAGCGGCCGCGCTCCATGTCGAGCCGCACCGGCGACGGCGGTTCCTTTTCTTCTTTCTGGCAAGCCTGCGCGAACACCTCCCCGATCCGGGCCCGCGCTTCGCCTTCGAATACGATGTAGCGCCAGGGGGTCAGTTTCTTGTGATCGGGCACGCGCGCGCCAACGGTTAGGATCTCGTCGAGTTGCTGAGGCGTCGGACCGGGCGCGGCGAGCTTATCGGGCTTCACCGAGCGGCGCGTTTTAAGGAAGGAAATCACACTGTCCATGGACAATCCGGGGTTGGCGCGTTTTCGGACCTCGCTATCCCAATCCCGGCTCTGATACAATCGCCACAATCCGCCGCTCTGGTACGACTCTTAGGCTCAAGGACCGCCCGACCCGCATGCGCCCCATTCCACGCTCCTTTGTCCGTTTGTTTGCCACCGCCTTGGCCTTCGTATGCGCCCTGGCGGCATTCCCTCCGGCGCGTGCGGCCGAGGCGCCAACGACCATGCTCGTCATCGACGGCTCGGGCTCCATGTGGGGCCGGTTCGAGGCCGACAAGCGCGCCAAGATCGACGTGATCCGCGAAGCGCTCAAAGGACCGATTGCGGCGGCCGGCAGCGCCCGCATCGGCTTCACCTCGTTCGGGCATCGCCGCAAGAGCGATTGCAGCGATGTGGAGGTGATCGCCGAGGCGACGGAGACGCGCGACGGCGTGCTCTATGCGCTCGAAAAATTGAACCCGCGCGGCAAGGGCCCGCTCGTCACCGGCCTCAAGGCCGCAACCGCCGCGCTCGGCGACACGCGGCCCGCGAGCCTCATCGTCATCAACGACGGGCCCGACAATTGCCAGCAGGATGCCTGCGCGTTCGCCGCCGAATTCGCCAAGTCGTCGCCGGGAGTGCCCATTCACATGATTTCCATCGGCGTCGATCCCGCCGATCAGCCGCGCCTCTCGTGCGTGCCAGCGGCGACAGGCGGGACCTATACCGACGCACCCGACGCAACCGCACTTGCCACCGCCATCGACGCGGTCACCAAGCTTGCGATGCTGGCGCCCGAGGCCGCAAAAGCGCCGCAGGCCGACGCGGTTCCCGCCGTGCCGGCCGGGGCGTCGATGCGGATGACCGCCTCGCTCGCCAGCGGCACACCCGCGCTCGACATTCCGCTCCGGTGGCGCATCTTCAAATCAGGCGACAGCCATTCGCTGGGCGAAAGCGAGGGGCCCGATTTTTCCGCGCGGCTCGAGCCTGGCACCTATGACATCGAGGCCGAAACCGGCAGCATCACCGTGCGCCAGACGGTCACCATCGAAGCCGGCAAACAGTTGAGCGCCACGATCCCGCTCAATGCCGGGCGGTTGAATGCCGGTCTGAAAGCCGACAAGGAAGCCGGCGGTGCTCAGCAGGCGCTGATCTCGATTGCGGCGGCCCAAGCCCCCGCTGGTGGCGGACCGCCGCCATCTTGGCTGGCGCACAGCCGCTCGACCTCGGCCATTCTGCCGCCTGGAACCTACAAGGTCGCGCTGACGCTCGGCCAGATCCGCCAGGAGCAGACCGTTGATCTCGCGGCAGGCGCCGACACCGCCGTGACGTTCGATCTCGCCTCCGGGCAGCTCGAAGTTCAGGCCGTTGCCGCGGAAGGCGCGGAACCGATGAGCGACGTCACGTTCATCGTCACCGAGGATGACCCCGACAGCCCGACCGGCAAGCGCGACGTTGCCCGCTCACGCGCGCCCGTTGCCACTTTCACGCTGCCCTCCGGCACGTACTACGTCACGGCCCGCTCGGGCGATGCGGAAGTGCGCCAGCGCATCGCCGTCGGCTCGGGAGACACCGTAAGGCAGACGCTGCTGCTGCCGCTGGTGCCGGTGAAGGTCTCGACAGTGATCGCTGGACAGCCAGCCACCGCCGGTCAGGGTCTCGTCTATCGCGTCTACCTGCTCGACGGCGAAACCGCCCGCCCGTTACTGCGCGCGCTCGAACCCTCGCTCGATCTGACGCTGCAGCCCGGACGCTACCGCTTCGTCGCTCATCTCGATACCAACCACATGAAGGCCGCGACCGACGCGGTGATCGAGGCCGGCAAACCCGCGACCGTCGTCGTCAAGATCGACGCAGCCGAGGTGACGCTCAAATCGCCGATGCCAGCGGCCGGTGCCGTGCCGGACCGGTTCTGGGAGATCGTCGACATGTCGGGCAAGACCGTCTGGCATACGGCCGCCGCTGAACCTAAGGCGCTCCTGGCTCCGGGAAGCTACGTGGTCAAACTGGAAAGCCGCGAGAGGACGCTCGAAGCCGCCTTTCAGGTGAAGAGCGGCGACCGCCACACCCTGGAGCTCGGCAACCAGTAGGCGCGATCCTGAGGCGGCGAAGCCGGTCGAATCGCGCCAAAATGACATTTTACCCGGCGGACAGAGGCTTAGCGACAAAGCCGGGTGCAACTTGAAGCCGCTTATTCTCGCCGCATACTTTCCGCTATGATTGCGCCGATGGCCCAGAACACCACAACACGCGCCCGACTTTCGCCGGCCGCAGCCCCCTTGGCTGCGATGCTCGCCGGCTGTCTGGCCATGACCTTCTGGGCCTTTTCCGTTCGCGCCCAGGACGCAGCCGCACCGCCGTCCAACTGGGACGCCGGCGTCGAGATCAAAAAGACCGCGCCCGCCCAAGCCGCAAAGCCCAATACCACGGTCATCGAGCGCTCGGGTGGTGATCCCAAGGGCGCTAACGGCGTCGCGCCGCCCGGCGTCAAGCTGGTGGCTCTCTTGACCGACAACGGTCAACAGATCGACCAGGGCCTCATCTGGCGCGTGTTCCAAAGCGCGGCGGAGGCCGGCGGCAAATCCAAGCTCGTGATGGAAAATCGCGAGCCGAGCCCGACGCTGAAACTTGCGCCCGGCGACTACACGGTCAACGCCGCCTTCGGCCGCGCCAACCTGACCCGCAAGGTCACGGTGAAAGCCGGTGCGCCTTCAACCGAACAGTTCGTGCTCAATGCCGGCGGGTTGAGACTGACCGCACTCTACGGCGGTAAGCCCGCCGCCTCAGGCGCCGTCACCTACGCCGTCTACGCCGACGACCACGAACAGCTGGACGGGCGGACCGCGGTGATGGCGTCGGCAAAGCCGGGGCTGATCGTGCGGCTCAACGCCGGCATCTATCGCGTGGTCTCGACCTATGGCGATGCCAATGCGAAAGTCGAAAGCGACGTGACGGTGGAAGCCGGCAAGCTTACCGACGCAACAGTGACGCATACGGCCGGCAAAGCCTCTTTCAAACTCGTCACGCGCGCGGGCGGCGAAGCGCTGCCCGATGCACACTGGATTATTCAGAACGCCTCCGGTGAGACGGTGAAGGACAGCGTTGGCGCGCTGCCCACTCACGCCTTGGCGCCGGGCGACTACACTGTAACCGTGAAATCAGCGGGTCATATGTTTTCGCGCGCGTTCTCGATCAAGGATCAGGAGACCGTCAGCGTCGAAGTGCTGATGGACAAGAATGCGCCGCTGGCGGAGCCCGTGCGCACCACGGCACCGCAGCCGGATGCCGCAGGCGCAGCCGGCCTTGAGCCCGATCTGGAAATCAAAATTCCGTAAGCACCCAGTCCGTCGGACAGCCGTTGGCACGCATGCGTGCATCGACCTTGCCGTGAGCGTCTCGCATGCCGAGATTGTGAAACACGCTCTTGGCGATTTGCCACTGCTCGCAGGCGCCTGTCAGATCTCCGGCCGCGTGCGCCACTTCGCCCAGCGCCAGCCGCGCCTCCGCATGCACATCCGCTGGTCCATGCAATGCGCCGTTGCCCGCCGCGGAGCGGAATGCGCCGAGCGCTGCATCGGGACGGCCATCGGCAACATAGGCCCGTGCCAATTCCAGATAGAGCGCCGCAAGCTCGCCCTTCCGGCTGTCGTTCGCCTCCGCCGCCGCAATCCGGTCGGCAATCGCGCCGATGTCGGCCACAGGCGGTGCGGCCGGCGTGTCGCGCGTCTCACGCGCAGCATCTGCGGGCTTCGCTGTCCGTTGCTGCGCCGCCGGTGCGACGGGCTTTGGCGATGGAGGGACGCTGAGCGCAAGTGGCTCCGCGCTCATGTCCGCCGTAGCCGCAGATGACGGCGCACGCACCTCGTCCAGCGCTGCGGCCTCGGCATCGGGCGCTGAGCACTCCTCGCGGTTCGTGTCCCGGTCGCGGCTCATCGGATCAATCTCGGCAAAGGCATGGGGACGGACATCAGCGACTTTGGTTCTGCGGCGGCGTTTCATGGATACGACGAGAAGCACGAGAAGCGTGAGGAGAACGGCGGCGGGCAACGCCAGCGGCCAATAGGTGATGAGGTCCTCAGCGGCAATTGTCTCGCCCACGGTTGGCTACCCCCTCAAGTCCCCCACAAACGCCGACGCGCATGCACGTCAGCAACGCTGCGCCAGAGTTGCATCGCTCCCTGCCCTGCAGCCGGGTAGCACGGCCAAAAGGATTTATCGCAGCGGGGCAGCGTACATCAACCCGCCTTTGGTCCATAGATTGTTCAGCCCGCGCTCGAGCTTGAACAGTGCGTTCTGCCCTACCGTGCGTTCAAAGATCTCGCCGTAATTGCCGACCTGGCGGACGATATCGAACGCCCACTCGCGCGAGAGGCCGAGTGGACTGCCCAGATTAGTTTCGACGCCGAGAAAGCGGCGGACTTCCAGAACTGTCGAGGTCTTCATGTTTTCCACGTTGTCGCTCGACAGGTTCAACTCCTCGGCGCCGATCAGCGCCATATAGGTCCACCGAACGACAGAGAACCAGTTCTCATCATTGGCGCGTACAGCCGGCGCCATCGGTTCCTTGCTGATCATCTCCGGCAGCAGCACGTGCTCGCCAGGATCGGAAAAGCGGCTTCGCTCGCTCGCAAGCGTCGAGATGTCCCCGGTCAGTACCGTACATCCGCCGTTGCGGTAGGTCTTGACCAGATGATCCCACTTTTCCGAAGTCACCAGTTGATAGCGCATGCGCCGCTGGCTGAAAAAGTCGCTGACGTTGCGTTCCCCGTTCGATCCCGGCAGCACGCAGACCGACGCGCCGGAAAGTTCCAGCACACTGGCGATGGCGTGTCCGCGCGGCACGAGAAATCCCTGGCCGTCATGGAACAGCACATCGACGAAGCGGGCACCGAGGTCTGTATCGCGCGACAAAGTCCACGACGAGGCACGCATCAGGATGTCGATCTCTCCGTCCTTGAGGGAACGGAAACGCTCGCTCGGCGGCAGAGCGCGAAACTTGACCGCATCCTTGTTGCCGAAGATCGCCGCGGCGAGCGCCGAGCAGAACTCGACGTCGAGACCGCTCCACTGGCCGCGCGGGCTGACCTGGCTGAACCCAGGCGCATTGTCGGTGACGCCGCAATTGACGTAGCCGCGTGCCTTCACCTTCTCAAGAACACCGGCGGCGTTTGCAGGTGCGGCAAGACCCAATGCCGCCAGCAGCGCGAGGCTCACCGCCCGCAACCGGCGCAGAACAAGAAACGCATTTACTCGGAGCAGTCGCATGTCTACCGGGGCTCGGGCCTTTGCGGCCATCATGGCGTTAATGCTTCAGGCCGGCAATTGCCGTTTCGGCCGCGGCACCCTTCCCAGGGCCCGGGGTCGCGGTCAAGACCTTGACCTAGAGCCCAACTTGCGCCACGAGGGCAAACGCGGCCAGAACCGGGCGAGACCATGACAAAGCGCACAGATGAGCCCAAAAAAAGCTCAAGCCGCAGCACCGATCTCATTCACCATGGCCGCGACCCGTCCGCCCAGCACGGCTTCGTCAATCCGCCGGTTTATCGCGGTTCGACCGTGTTGTTCCCGACGCTCAAGGCGTTGAAGGCGCGCACCCAGCCCTATACCTACGGCCGCCGCGCCACACCGACGACACGCGCACTCGAAGCCGTCATCACCAAGCTCGAGGGCGGCACGGAGACCATTCTCACCGCGTCCGGGCTCAACGCCGTTTCAACTGCGATCCTGGCGTTCGTCAGAACTGGCGATCACATTCTGATGGTCGATAGCGTTTATCAGCCGACGCGAACGTTTTGCGACAAGATGCTCTCCCGGCTCGGCGTCGAGACCACGTACTACGATCCCGTCATCGGCGGCGGCATTGCCGCTCTCATCCAACCCAACACCCGGCTGATCTTCGTCGAAAGTCCCGGCTCGCAAACCTTCGAGATGCAGGACATCCCGGCGATTGCATCGGCCGCCAGGGAGAAGGATCTGTTCGTGCTTGCCGACAACACCTGGGCGAGCCCGCTGTTGAGCCAGCCTTTGGCGCTCGGCGCCGACGTGTCGATCCAGGCGGCGACGAAGTATATCGTCGGGCACGCCGACGCGATGCTGGGGTCGATCACCGCCAACGCCCGCGCCGCCAGACACATCGACTACGCCAAGGAAGCGCTCGGCACCTCTTCGGGCTCTGAAGAAACCTATCTTGGCCTGCGCGGCATCCGCACGCTGGAAGTCAGGCTCTACAAGCATATGACGTCCGGCATCGAGATCGCCAAATGGCTACAAGCGCGCAGCGAAGTCGCCCGCGTGATGCATCCGGCGCTGCCGGGCGACCCCGGCCACGCGCTCTGGAAGCGCGATTTCACCGGCGCGTCGGGCTTGTTCTCGATCGTCCTCAAACCTGTCAGCGAAACCGCGCTCGCCGCGTTCCTCGATGGGCTGCAGCTGTTCGGCATGGGCTATTCGTGGGGTGGATATGAAAGCCTCGTCATCCCCTTCGATCCGACGAGCTATCGTACGGCCACGCGCTGGACCGACAAGGGACCGGCGCTGCGCTTCCACATCGGCCTCGAAGATATCGATGATCTGAAGCGCGATCTTGCAGACGCCTTCGCGCGGTTGAATGCGGCCGGCTAGACGTGGTCGCGGCGGAGGCATCGGCTGCCTCCGCGTTTTCTTCATGGCACCAACCGCGGCATGCCGCTCAGGCGGACTTCCTCAGTCCTGCCATTACCGTCCCGGTCGCCTTCTGAGCGGCTTGCGTCAGCGTGCGCAGATCCTCAGGCTCCAGGTTGTGCACGTCGGTCTTGCCGGTGCAGCGCGCCATCATCGAGCACTCGGACACGGCCGCCTTGAGGAAGGCCGCCAGCGCGGTCTCGGCGGTGGCGCCATCGGCATCCGGGAAGCTCATGCCGTTCTGGCCGATGACGCCGCCCATGGCGAGCGCCGCCGCCACCTCGGCGATACCGGCATTGGCGCCGAGCGCCATGGCCTTGGCCAGGTCGCTGCCCGAGCGCAGCCCGCCAAACCAGATGAGCGGGAACTTCTCTTCGGCCTTGAGCGCACGCATCTGGCCAATGGCGCGCGGCAGCAGCGACAGGTCCGGCGCCCCGGAGAGATCGGCAAACGTATCTCCCAAGTGCCCCGTACCGTCGAGAATGACGATATCGGCTCCCTGATCGACAGCGGCGCGCAAGGCGCTATCGACCGTATCCGGCGTGACAATCATGCCGCGCAACTGCCCCGCACGCGCCGCCTTCGGCAAGACTGGCGCCGCCGTCGCCGACGTGCGCATCAGAACGGCCGTCGCCTCGGCACGGGCGTCGCCCGGCGCGCTGACGATCTGCAGCCAGGGCACGCCGCCGAGCGGCTCGCGGCCCACGTGCGCACCGCCTGACGCTGCAATGGCGGCGGACGCGGCGGTACGGATCGCCGCCGGGGCGGATTCAAGACCTGCAACCAGCACCGGCTGGGCGAGATCCAAGCCCTCGCCGAGCCTCGTCTTTGTCTTGCACGCTTCGCGATAAGGATCGATCACCAACCGCGTGAGGTTGGCGGGCAGGAACACGAGATCATCGAACGTCGGACGGCCGGCGCGCACGTCCTGCGGGCGCGCCTCCAAGCGCTCACGCGTGATGCGCACGATATCGGCCGGCTTGGCATCCGAGCGCGCCATGGAGAAGATCGCCTCACGCACCTTGACCGAATAATCGGCCGAGCCTGTTTCGGTATCGCAGCGGTAGCAGCGCGCGGCCTGCTCGATGGCGGTCTTGTCGTCGTAGTTCGCCTCGCTGTCGGCGAAAGCGCCGGCGCTCATGCCCAGAAACTTCGGGTTCTTGAGGCCGAGGATCTCCCACTTCTGATCCTGCGCGACCGGCACGTTGCGGGTGCTGTAGGGCGTGCGGTAGGGCACGGGATGGGCCTCGCCCTCGAGCGCCGCCAGCACGTAATAGGCCGCCTTGTGGCCCTGGAACATGGCCTGAACAATGGTCGATGAGCCGAAGGCGGCATCGCCGGCGGCGTAGACTTTATCGAGCTTCGTACCCATGTCGCTCGAGCGCGTGGCGATGTGATCGCCCTCCATCATGCCGAGTTTGGCGAGTTCGAGGCTCGACGTCTTCTGGCCGACAGCGGCAATCACCATGCCACAAGCAATGTCGAACTCGGAGCCGGTGACCGGCGTGTAGACCCTGCGCCCATCGGCGCCAGGCGCTCCGGCGCTCTGCTTCACACAACGCAGCTTAAGGCCGCCCTTGCCGTCGGCTTCGATCCCGACCGGGGCGACGCTGTAGGCAAACTCGATGTTCTCGGCGACCGACGCATCGAGCTCGTGCTTGCGTGCGGGAATTTCGCTTGGGCCCCGGCGATAGACGACCGTGACCTTCTCGACGCCGGGAAGGCGCTTGGCGGTGCGGCAGGCGTCCATGGCAACGTCGCCGCCGCCGATCACGACCACGTGGGCCGGGAGCCGAGGACGTTCTCCACCATTGATGCGGTTCAGGAAGCTGACGCCGTCGATCACGCCGTCGAGCTCTTCGCCGGGTATGCCGATCGACTTGCCCTTGGATGCGCCGATCGTCAGCAGCACGGCATCGTGGCTGGCCGCCAGCTCCGTGAGCCTGACCTTTTCGCCGAGCGGCGCATTGAGGTGCAGCGTGATGCCCTGGCAGCGATCGAGAATGCGGTTGATATCCTCTTCCACCACCGCGGAGGGCAAGCGGAAATCCGGAATGCCCCAGAGGCACATGCCGCCCGCCTTCGACTGCGCTTCGTAGAGATCGACCTTGTAACCGGCGAGCGCGATGTCCTGCGCCGCGGTAAGCCCGGCAGGGCCCGCACCGATGATGGCGACTTTCTTGTCCTTGGTCGGCTGCACGGCCGGCATCTTGAACGTCGGGCCCAACGCATCGAGAACCCAGCGCTTCAGCGCACGGATCGCGACCGGGCCGTCGGCGGCGGCGCGGCGGCAGGCCGGTTCGCACGGCGCATCGCAAACGCGGCCGCACACAGCCGAGAGCGGATTGGTTGCCGTGATCGCTTCGAGCGCACCGGCCTTGTCGTTTTCCCAGATCAGTCCGACATAGGAGGCGACGTCGGTGCCGATCGGGCAGGCCACCTGGCATGGCGGCGGCACATAGTGCGGCAGCTTGGACTGATCGGCCGCGAGGTCGAGGGAGAAGGGCTTGCAACTGGCCATATTCATGCGACCTTGGTCAAGAGTTCTTCGGATTTGGCCCGATACGCTGGGTCGTATGGCAGGCCGGTGATGGCCGCGGCTTCCGGCGTCAAGGCGACGAGGTCATCGCGCGAGAGCTGGCGGAAGTCGGTGTGGCCCAGCGCCTTGGTGAGCGTGGCGATCTGCCAGCGCAACACTTCGAAGAAGCGCGCCATGGCCTTGGCCTGCATGTCGATGTTGTAGCGGGCCTCGTGCTGCGGATCCTGAGTGGCGATGCCGACGACGCAGTTGCCGACGTGGCACTGCATGCACGAGATGCAACCGCCGGCGATCAGCGCCGCAGTCCCCATCGCAACGGCATTTGCGCCGAGTGCCAGAGCCTTGACGGCGTCCACGCCATCCTTGATGCCGCCCATCAGCACGATCGGCATGTCAGGCTTGGCGTCGATGTCTTTGAGGCCATCGAGCGCTTCCTGAATCGCGGCGAGCGTCGGGATGCCCATGTTTTCGAGCACTTCGGTCGAGGCGGCGCCAGTCGAACCCTGTAGACCGTCCAGCTGCACGAAATCGAAGCCGTCCTTATAGGCGATCTTGATGTCGTCGCGCACGCGGCCGGCACCCATCTTGATCGAAATCGGCTTCTTGTAGCCGGTCGCCTCGCGCAACTCCTCGACCTTGATGACGAGGTCGTCGGCGCCCATGATGTCGGGGTGGCGCGAGGGCGAGCGCAAGTCGATACCTTCGGGAATGCCGCGGATCGAGGCGAGCTGCTTGGTCACCTTCTTGGCCATCAGCTGTCCGCCGAGACCGGGCTTGGCGCCCTGCGAGATGTAAATCTCAAGACCATCGGCCCGCAGCATGTCGTGGATGTTCCAGCCGAGGCGGCCGGACAGGCACTGATAGATCAGCTGGCCAGCTTCGGCGCGCTGCTCGGGCAGCATGCCGCCTTCGCCGGTGTTCTCGGCGATGCCCGCCATTTTGGACGCACGCGCCAGAGCGATCTTGGTCGACTTGGAGAGCGCGCCGTAGCTCATCGGCGCGATCATCACCGGCATCGACAATTTTATCGGCGTGGCGCCGTGGCGATCGCCGATGGTGGTGGCGAGTTTCACGGTATCAAGCGCGTCACGGGCCGGCGTCAGCCGCGACGGATCGATTTTCAGGGCGATGTCGCCGAAGTGCGGTACCGCCTTGGATGCACCATAGCCGCGAATGCGGTAGCGGCCGATCAGGCTCTTGGCGTTGATGTCCTCGACGACCTTGGCGTTCCAGTAGGTCTCACCTTCCGAGAACACCGTGTGCGGCAGCGGACGCGACACCGGCTCGTTGACGCCGTAGCGTAATTTGGTGCCGGCGTTGACGATTTTGGTGAACTTGCCGTCGAACTTGACGCCATAGCGATCGAGAAATTCGCGGATCGAAGCTTCGTCCTCGGCCGTCGTCTCGACGATCTTGGCGTCGGAACCCAGGCTCTGAACCTTGCCGCCGACGAAAATCGCGCCGCTCGACATATCCTCGCCGACGCGCTCTCCGGAGTCGCCAAGAATAATGATGCGGCCGCCGTACATCATATAGCCGGCGAGGAAGCTCGCCTTGCCGCAACACAGCAGCGTACCGGCCTTCATGACCTGTCCGGCGCGCGACCCGACATTGCCCTTGACCACGACTTCGCCGCCGCGCAGCGCGACGCCGGCGATGGCGCCGGCATTGCCGCCGATCACGACCGAGCCGGCGTACATGGAGTCACCCGCACCCCAGCCGACGTTCGATTCAACCTCGAAGCGGGCACCGTGAGACATGCCGGCACAGAAGTAGCCGGCCGAACCCTTCACCTTGACGGTGACCGGGGCGACGACGCCGACGCCGATGTGATGGCGGGCATCGGGGTTCAAGACCTCGATGTCTTCTCCACGCTGAGCGGCGGCGCGCAGCATCTCATTTCCGTCGCGGACGGAGACTTGGCTTAAATCGATCGTGACCACGTGCGGAACGTCCCTGGCGCAGGCTCGGTTGTGGAAAGGGGTTTCCCGGGGAAGAGGCGATTGAGCGACACTTCCTCGGATGCGATGGCGACAAGGCCGTCGTCCTCGTACATCACCATCGGCTTGGCGGCGAGGCGGTCCTTGGCGAAGCCGATGCCGTCCTTGGTGGAGACCAGGAACGAGAAGGTGCCGTCGAGATCGTCGACCGACTGCTCCAGCGCCTTCTCGAGCTTGACGCCCTGCGCGAGCTTGTCGGCAATGTAGACCGCGATCAGCTCGCTATCGTTGTCGGTGCGGAATTCGAAACCGCGGGCCTCGAGCCGGCGGCGCATCTTCCAGTAGTTGGTGATCTGGCCGTTGTGGACGATGGCGACGTCAGCGAAGCCGGTGGCCCAGAACGGGTGGGCCGACTCGGGCTTGACGTCGGATTCGGTCGCGAGGCGGACGTGGCCGATACCGTGACTGCCGCGGATGTCGCCGATCTTGTAGATCTTGTCGAGATCGTGCGAGGTGCCGACATCCTTGATGATATCGAGCGACGAGCCGATCGAGACGAGCTTCGCCGCATGCTCCATGGCGTAGGCGAAGGGCTGGATGTCGCCCGTGTACTCGACGTCGACGACAAAAGTTGCGCCTTCGATCTTTTCACTCAGTATGGCCGCCTTCTGGCTGGCGAGTGCGGCGCGGATGCGCTCGACCGCAGCGTCGTCACCTTCGGTCATGAACCGAAGCCGCAGACCTTTGAAGCCATCCTCGTAGAGCGCAAATCCGGTCGAGTCCGGGCCGCGATGCTGGCAGCCGTCGAGCATGTTGACCAGGGCGCGTCCGAGCACCTGGTTCGTTTCCGTGGTCTTGAAGATGATTCCGGCGATGCCGCACATATGTCCACCTCCCCAAAAAGGCAGCACAAACCATAGGCGCGGCGTGCAAGCGCCGTCAATACTGCAGATAAAAAACAATTCCTCTCATGAATGAATTTGACGCCGGACAATGCGCCGGACGTTCCGCCTCCCCACCGGCGGGCTCGAAGGCTGACAAAACCGCCTTCGCCCGCGACCGGTTTCAATCTGGAAATCAACGGCGAACCTGCGGCCGCATGGTCAGGACTGCGGCTGTAGCGGGACGACATGAAAAGGCGCGATCTAACAGAACAAATGGCGCGCCCGGCAGGAGTCGAACCTGCGACCACTCGCTTAGAAGGCGAGTGCTCTATCCAGCTGAGCTACGGGCGCTCACTTGAGACGATGCGGTTGAAGCTCAGGTTGGCTTGACCGCCGTCCGCTCTCCAACCGAACGCTACTCCAAATCTTTTACCAATTCCGCGCGCCGGCATTGCGCACAACGCTGCGGGCATTTGGCCTGCCCGGCCCATTTTCTGCAAAGCACCATGAGCCGGCCGCCGGTCTTCCGATACGCGGCGGGGACCGCAAAGGCAAGACAAAGCCCTATATCTCTTCGCCCGGCGATTGATTGTAGCCCTGCCGCCATGCCACATAAGGCCGGGCTCCAAGACCTGCACAAAATACGACTTCTGGGGGACGACACTCATGGGCGCTGCGCACGGCACCGCGGGCACAAGCCCGGCAGGCATTCTGGATCGGGAACACACGATCGCGACCGCCGGCTTCAACCGCTGGATGGTGCCGCCGGCGGCGCTCTGCATCCATCTGTGCATCGGCATGGCCTATGGCTTTTCGGTGTTCTGGAAGCCGCTCCAGGGCGCGCTGCAGGGCGCCGATGGCAAGGCACTGCCCGAGTGCTCGGCCGGCGCCGTGACCTTCGCCGAAAAAGCCGCCGGCACGCTCAAGGCGCTGACCGCCACCGACTGCAACTGGAGCCAGTTCGACCTGGGCTGGATGTATACCTTCTTCTTCGTGCTGCTCGGCGTTTCGGCCGCGATCTGGGGCGGATGGCTTGAGCGCGCCGGTCCGCGCAAGGCCGGCGTCGTCTCGGCGCTGTGCTGGTGCGGCGGCCTGCTCGTCTCCGCGCTTGGCGTTTACTGGCACCAGCTGTGGATGCTGTGGGTCGGCTCCGGCATCATTGGCGGCGTCGGCCTCGGCCTTGGCTACATTTCGCCCGTCTCGACGCTCATCAAATGGTTCCCCGACCGGCGCGGCATGGCGACCGGCATGGCTATCATGGGCTTCGGCGGCGGCGCCATGATCGGCTCGCCACTCGCCGCCCTGCTCATGAACCAGTTCAAGACGCCCACCGATCCGGGCGTGTGGCAGACGTTCGTCGCCATGGCGGCCATCTATTTCGTTTTCATGATGATCGGCGCGTTCCTCTATCGCGTGCCGCCGGCGGGCTGGAAGCCGGAGGGCTGGACCGCGCCGGCCGCGACAAATGCCATGATCACGCAAAACCACGTGCACTTGAGGAACGCGCACAAGACGCCGCAGTTCTGGCTGCTATGGATCATCCTGTGCATGAACGTGTCGGCCGGAATAGGTATCATCGGCGCGGCGTCTCCCATGCTGCAAGAAACCTTCGGCGGCGCGCTCGTGGGGCAGCCGGGGCTGGGATACGCGGATCTGAAGGCAGACCCTGCCCTGCTCGCAGCCGCTGCCGCCGTCGGCGCCGGGTTCGTCGGCCTTATATCTCTGCTCAACATTTTCGGCCGTATCGCCTGGGCTTCGTCATCCGATCATCTGGGCCGTAAAGCCACCTACTTCATCTTCTTCGTGCTCGGTGCGGCGCTCTACGTGCTCGCCTCGTTTGGAGCGGAGTGGAAGTCGCTGGCCATCGTCGTCATCGCCTTCTGCATTATCGCCTCGATGTACGGCGGCGGCTTTGCCACCATTCCTGCATATCTGGCCGACATGTTCGGCACGCAGTTCGTGGGGGCCATCCACG